>Ga0102962_1000137_pt1 | contig 42082 bp, 39 predicted proteins | sample SalPonF2_C_D2_MG_FD_84519 | JGI IMG/M metagenome (GOLD analysis project Ga0102962, IMG submission 84519) | Salt pond soil microbial communities from South San Francisco under conditions of wetland restoration - Salt Pond MetaG SF2_C_D2_MG ...
ATATATAATTTGTAAGTATTTAGTCATTACCCAAATTTGAGGAATCTAAAAAAGCTGCGAAATTTTCCCGTGCTCTGCGTTGAAATTAAAAATGCTTAATCAACGTACCAATGTACGCTTCTTACGCATTTCTAACTTCGCCTTGATCACGACAAAATTTCTTGGTGAATAATCCGGGTTAACGTGCTTGACCTTTCCTGTGATATAATAAAAATAATGAAACATGCGACAGCATAGTGTCACCCTGCTGACTCCATCTTTTCTTTTTCGCTTTTTTGGGGGAAAATGAGCGATACAACAATCGAAATAGTCAGAAGTGCTCCTATAATGAGAAGTGACCATTCAACGGGTACATGAACAAAGTTTTCAACCAGCATTTTTAATCCAACAAATATTAAGATGCCGGCTAAGCCATAATGCAGGTAATGGAACAGATCCATAATGCCTGCCAATGAAAAATATAGTGCTCGTAATCCGAGGATAGCAAATACATTAGAGCTGTATACGATGAAAATATCACGTGTAATGGCCAGAATAGCAGGAATGGAATCCATGGCAAAGATAACATCCGTGGTTTCGATCACAATTAGCACTACGAGTAGGGGAGTCGCTATATAAATACCGCGTTTTTTTATAATAAAATTGTCTTTTTGCAGGTGATGTGTGACAGGAAGAAATCTTCGTAATAATCGAATGACCGGATTCTTTTCAGGATGGACTTCCTTATCCTTTTCCATAGCCATTTTTATACCCGTGTAAAGCAGGAATGATCCAAATATATAAACGACCCAATGAAATTTGTTGATAAGAGCGACACCCGTTATTATAAAAAGAAACCGCATGATTAAAGCACCCAAAATCCCCCAATAAAGGACTTCATGCTGATATCGTTTGGGTATTCTAAAATATTTAAAAATGAGCAGGAACACGAAGATGTTATCCATGCTCAAAGATTTTTCAATCAAATATCCGGTAAAATAATGCAATCCAGCTTCCTTGCCCATGAAATGGTAGATCCCAAAGCCGAATACAACAGACAATGCAATCCACACAAATGTCCAGATCAGAGATTCTTTGATGGATACTTCGTGTGGTTTTTTATTAAAAACGAGCAGGTCGACCGCAAGCATCAATAATACAAAGATGTTGAATCCCACCCACAGCCAGATATCATGTGACATTAATTATAAAAACGGTTTCTGAATATGTTGACCTAAATTATGATGAATAGAATAAAATATAATATTAAAATAGCCATTTATTTTTAAGCAATTAAAATACCATTTTCAGTAGTCATCAATTCGCTGGGGATATTTGAAGTAATAGCGTTCTGAAAGGCTGTGATTACCTTCTTTTTTAAATAGAGTCGACCATATACTAAATGGATAGAACGTTCCGGAACCGGAGCTTTGAAGGGGCGTATCACAACATTTCTGCTGGAATCAATTTTTCTTGCAGCGAGAAAAGGAAGCAGAGTGAGTCCCATATTATTTTCCACCAGATTTTTTAGAGTTTCCAGATTGTCACTTTTTATCTGTATAGCATGATTATTAATCTTAATATCGGCTTTTTTACATAAATCAAGAATTTGATCACGAAGATAGTTGCCATCTCTTAAAAGCCAGATATTTTCATCCTTCAATTGGTGAATATCTATTTTATCTAATCCGGCAATCGGATGATTGGAAGATGCAAAAGTTACAAATGGTTCCCGGAAAAGCGAAATTTGATATATATTTTTTTGTTGGATCTGTTTAGCGATAATCCCTACATCTAATTGATCATGATGTAGTTTTTTTATGATTTTGTTGGTTAATGCTTCCTCTACCACAATCTTGAGATTTGGATATTGTTCCGTAAACTCTTTGATAAAAAAAGGCAGAAGATAGGGAGCTAAACTTGGAATCACTCCAATCCGGAAGGTTCCGTTAAATTCATCTTTTCCCTCCACAATAATTTTTTTCAATCGATCGGACTCTTTTAGAATAAGACGAGCTTGTTCAATGACCAATTCACCTTTTTGAGTAGGTATTACCGGATGTTTACTCCGGTCGAAGATTAGAATATTAAGTTCCTGCTCGAATTTGTGAATCTGCATACTAAGCGTAGGCTGTGTGACATAACATTTTGCAGCTGCCGTCGCGAAATGGCGATGATCGTCAACAGCGATAATATACTTTAACTGGGTTAGTGTCATAATTAACACTCACCTTCCCTTGTAAATAATTGTCGATTAATAATTCAATGTGCTACAAAAAAAAATTGTAATTCATTGAATGTAAGTGTACCTCTAATTAGGTTCGATTGCTTTGTCTTAAAATCCCGTCTATTGATACATAACACAAATAAAATCCTAAAGGTTTATTTGTGAGCTGATTATTTTTAAAAATGTGATAATTTGCATCTGTATGTAGGTATGAAATTTAATCTTAAAGAAGGATTTGCGAAACCAGGGCTTTTGTTCAAGATCAAAGTTTGAGCAACTTCGGAACCGCAGTATGTTAGCCATATGTGAGGATTTCGAAGTCGTGAAAATGCAGATATTGGGCAAAAGAACAGTTTGGCATAGTCTTCTTAAAATACTAATCTGGTTGAATTAACGTCTTCTGACTGCTATACTTACTTAAATAGAGTAATTTGGAAATTAATCAAAAGACCTAATGTCGGAAGAGAGAACAGCTCATATGCTAATCAGCGGACGTGTACAGGGTGTTGGTTTTCGCTATTTCGTTTACAAAACAGCCAATCAGCTGGGATTAAACGGATGGGTCCGTAACTTACATAATGGTAAAGTGGAAGTCTTTTTTGAAGGAGAGGAAAAATTGGTCAGACAAGGCGTTGATCATTGCAAAATTGGTCCATCATCGGCACGTGTTGACAAAGTCAATGTGGAATGGGATTATCCTGAACAATCGAATGGTAACTTTTCAATAAAATATTAATTATTAGTAATTTGTCGGATAAGAAAACTGAAAAATACCGGTTATTTGTTGCGATTGAATTGCCGCAGAAAGTAAAGCAAACATTGATGGAACTGCAAAACCAATTATCAGGCGTCAGAAAAGTTCCGTCTGATCAAATACATTTGACTATTCGGTTTATTGGTGATGTGAAGAAAGACCGTATTAACAGGCTTGTGGAGTATTTTAAGGATATTTCACTATCAAATTTCTATCTGGATATCCAAGGAGTGGGCACCTTTCCCAATAAACATCATCCAAAAGTGGTTTGGGCGGGAGTTGGTGACAACGGTAAACTGGAGAAATTATATAAACAGGTAGAAAAAGCTGTTGTTTCTTTTGGTGAAAAACCAGAAAATAGAAGTTTCCATCCTCATATAACCTTAGGCAGAGTCAGAAATCCCCGAAAGACCAATTTAAATCTATTTTTAAACGAATATCAGGATCTGAAAATTTTGAATATTAAAGTATCTGAATTCATACTTTTTAGAAGTATTTTGTCAGGAAATGGGGCCCGTCATATTCCAGTGCATTCTTACCATTTAAAATAAACAGCATGTTGAGCGATGCATGATTCTGATTCATTTAATTCAATTATTTTAAAGTAACTTTAGAGCATCCAAAGATGATTCATCATAAAAGTAAAGATTATGTTTATTTGATTTCACAGCCATCTCACGCGTGGCTGTCCGGTCAACTCGCAAGAGCGTGGGGAAATAATAATTTTAAATGTTTCGAACCTTTTAGTGAAACATGTCTTGCCGCTGAACAACATGATATCGGCTGGCTAGAATGGTCGAGAAATCCACAAATAAATAAAATGACTGGTACCGTATATAATTTCCTTGAAATGCCATTCCAATCTCATCTGGATATTTGGGAAAAGGGATCTCGTTGGGCATTGACTATTAATAAATATGCGGCATTGTTAATATCCAAACATAATACATTTCTGTTGGGATTTCATGACTTTTCGAACGAGCCCTCCATTAATCTAAAATTATCAAAGACTTTTCAGGAAAAAGAACAGGCATTTCAGGATCGTATTATCGATCAATTAAAGGCTGATTCTGCTTATGCCGATTATGTCGGTGAACCCTGGCTTATATTTAATCAAAAGTTGATAAAAGTTTGGGATTACTTTTCACTTCTATTGTGTATGGGATTTAATGAATCGGATGTTATCGAAGAGGTCCCTGTAGATTTTAATTCGAACACGGATTTAAAATTATCCTATAAAAGCAAAAATAGATATATAGTTGATCCATGGCCGTTTAAATATGAGACGTTTGAAGTAGCATGTGAAACGAAGAAAATTCCCCATGATCAATATAAAAGCCGTGATTTACTGAAACGGCTGGCAAATACACCAACCGAAAAACGCTCGTTTGTCATAACAAGTGATGTTTGAAAGATACAATACCAAGACTGATGTTCGTTATTTAACTTGAATTATTCACGTAAGCTATAAGAATGAATACCTATCATATTGAAAGAACAATATCTTGTAAAAAATAAAGTTTTCCTCAATTTTGAGGAGTCTAAAAAGAGCTGTGAAAAGTTACCGTGCTCTGCGCATTTTGAAGTTCGCCTTGATCGCAACAAAATTTCTTGGTGAATAATCCAGGTTAAGCAAAACCGATTTTAAATTTAGAAAATATTGAAACAGAATTATGAGACATATCATTATTACAGGTGCGTCAAGAGGATTTGGAGCTAAACTTGCTGAAAATTTTGCGAAGAAAAATATTACGCTGCATCTCATTGCCAGAAGTGATTTGTCGGATTTAAAAAGCGAGTTGAGCAAAAAGGCTTCAGATGTTTTTAGCTATCAATTCGATTTATCGAAAAGTGAGGATATTATAAATTTGCATCAACAAGTATTTAAAAACATCCAAAAGGAAGATACGGATTGGATTGTCCTGATTAATAATGCGGGTTTGTTAAAACCTATGGGACCAGTTGGTAAATATCCGGTTGATGACTACCGGGTAAATCTTGAAGTTAATTTTATCGCTCCATTGCTGTTAACGCACTTGTTCGTTAATGAGTTGAAAGAATTTAAAGGAGAGAAAAGGGTGGTTATGATTTCTTCCGGGGCAGCTAATAAAGCGTATTACGGATGGAGTCATTATTGCAGCACTAAAGCCGGGGTAAATCGATTTATGGAAGTTGTTTCATTGGAACAAAAAGATCTGGATTATCCTGTGAAAATTCTGGCATTTAATCCCGGTAAAATGGAAACTAATATGCAAAAAGAAATTCGCTCACAAAAAAAAGAAGATTTTCTTTTCGTAAAGAAGTTCATAAATGCTAAGGAACACGGTCTGGTTGGAGATCCGGAGATCGTTTCACAAAAATTAATAGAGGTCGTTTGGTCAGAGAATTTTCCCGATGGCGAAATTATTAATTTTGCTGATATTTAAAAGAATCTTTATTAGGTAAACGGTCAAGAGAATCTAAGATTTACATTCGCTTCATACACGATTCATATTATATTATGATATTGTTTCACTTTTGAAATATAGAGTGTATTAAGATTGTTAGCCTCATTATGCAATAACCAAGCGGGCCTTTAAGATAACAAATAACGTATAATTTATTGCTGATCATTTGGATCAGTAAGGCAAATATTGTCAGTAGTTTATGGAATATTCGCATCTGCATTGTCACACTCAGTTCAGTATGCTCGACGGAGCAGCTAATATTAAAGACATGATTCAAAAGGCCAAAGGGCAAAATATGCCGGCTGTGGCCATAACGGATCACGGAAATATGTTTGGGGTTCCTCAATTTGTAAATGAGGCCCGCAAAAATGACATTAAACCGATTGTCGGGTGTGAGTTTTATGTGACACCCGTGGCAATGGAAGATCGAAAAAGCAGAGAACGTTATCATCAGGTTCTGCTGGCCAAAAACATGACCGGTTATCGTAATCTGGCTAAACTATGCTCTTTCGGTTATATAAAGGGATTGTATTATAAACCGAGAATTGATAAAAAAGTATTAGAAAAGTATTCAGAAGGACTTATTGCAACAACCTGTTGCATCGCCTCGGAAATCAATCAGACGATTATCAAAAAAGGCGAAGCCGAGGCTAAAAAGATTTTTGAATGGTATCTTGATGTTTTTGGGGATGATTATTATATCGAACTGCAGCGGCATACGTTAGCCGATCAGAATAAATGTAACCAAACGTTATTAAAGTGGAGTAAAGAATACGGAGTTAAGGTTATTGCAACCAACGACAGCCATTATATCAATAAAGAAGATTCTGAGGCTCATGATATCCTTTTAGCATTGCAGACAAACGCTGATCTCAACGATCCCAAGCGTTTCCGCTTTACGGACGATCACAATAATCTGAATCCGGAATTTTACCTTAAAAGTCCGGAAGAGATGGAAGAACTTTTCAATGATGTCCCGCAGGCCATCGATAATACGAACGAGATTGTTGATAAAGTCGAGGACATCAATCTGAGCTCCGAGTTATTGCTTCCGACTTTTAATATCCCGCCGCAGTATAAAAGTATGGATGATTATCTCCGGGAACTGACTTATAATGGCGCCAAAGAGCGTTATGGGGAATTATCAGCAGCCGTTTCGGAACGCATTGAGCACGAACTGAATATCATCAAGACGATGGGTTTTGCCGGGTATTTCCTTATTGTACAGGGCTTTACCAGCGAGGCGCGTAAACGCGGCGTGTTTGTCGGACCCGGACGGGGTTCAGCCGCCGGAAGTGTCGTGGCCTATTGTATCGGTATCATCAACATTGATCCGATGAAGTACGACTTGCTGTTCGAACGCTTTTTGAACCCGGAACGCGTAAATCCACCCGATATTGATATTGACTTCGATGATGTCGGCCGGCAGGCAGTAATTGATTATGTCGTCGAAGAATACGGACGGGAAAATGTCTCGCAGATTGTAACTTATGGTACCATGAAGGCGAAGACGTCTATTCGGGATGTCGGTCGTGTGCTCGGCGTTCCGCTGACCGAGGTCAATCGTATTGCCAAACTATTTCCTGAACGACCCGGACTCGATACTTTTGATAAAGTTCTGAATCCTGAGAAAAATCCGGATACCTATCACGAATTACAAGCTTTGTTTGAAAGTCCGGATCCAAGTGTTCGTAAGATGATGAAATTTGCCCGGACACTGGAAGGCTCGGCGAGACAAACCGGTATTCACGCAGCCGGGGTGATTATTGCTCCCGGACACGTTTATGATTATGTGCCGGTCGCACTATCCAAAGAGAAGGATGTCATTACACAATACGATGGACCGAACGCGGAAATGTGTGGCTTGTTAAAAATGGATTTTTTGGGATTAAAAACGTTATCCATTTTGAAATCGGCTATCAAGTATGTGAAGGAAAATCATGGGGTGGAGTACACTCTGAATAATATTCCGCTGGATGATGATAAGACATTTGAGTTGTATCAAAAAGGGGATACCGTCGGAACGTTTCAGTTTGAGTCTGATGGAATGCGTAAATATCTAAAGGAATTGAAACCAACTTCGATCGATGACCTGATTGCGATGAACGCGCTGTACAGACCGGGACCAATGCAGTTTATCCCGGAATATATTGCCTGTAAGAAAGGGGAGAAAGACGTCGAATACCCGCATCCAAGTTTAGAGCAGGTTCTTAAGAACACGTATGGAATTATGGTCTATCAGGAACAGATCATGAAAGTTGCTCAGATTTTGGCCGGTTATAGTCTGGGGGAAGCCGATTTGCTCCGTCGGGCGATGGGAAAGAAGAAAGTCGAAGTCATGGAGAAACAGCGTGAGATATTTATCGGTCGTGCTGTTGAGAAAGGTGTCGATAAAAAAACAGCCGAGGACGTATTTGAAAAAATGGCCTATTTCGCCGGATACGGATTTAATAAATCACACTCAGCTGCATATTCGGTGGTGGCCTATCAGACCGCTTATTTCAAGGCAAATTATCCCGCTGAGTACATGGCGTCCGTGCTCACTCATAACATGAATGACATAAAGAAAGTATCTCAGTTTATTGAGGAATGTCATCGTATGGGAGTTGCGGTGGATGCACCGAATATTAACACCGGTGCCGGCAGTTTTGTGGTGCATAACGGACGCATTCAGTATGGTATGGAAGCTATAAAGGGAGTCGGTGCGAATGCGGTGGCACAAATCGTTAAAGAACGTGATGAAAATGGAATATTTAGTAGTATATTCGACCTCACATCACGGGTTGATTTGCGTTCGTGCAACAGAAAAACATTAGAAAGCTTGATTGAAGCAGGTGCCTTCGATACCATCCATACCAACCGGGCTCAGTTAATCGAGAGTTTAGATGACGCGGTTCAATATGGTGCCAAAAAGCAGCAGGAAGCAGAAATGAATCAGATTAACTTGTTCGGTGGAGAATCCGGATCGGAGGGTCTGTCAGAACCTGCGCTGCGGGAATGCCAGCCCTGGAGTAATTTGGAACGTCTCAAAAAAGAAAGAGAATTAATAGGCTTTTATTTAAGTGGTCATCCGCTTGATAAATTTGAAGATGATATCGATCTTTTCTGCAATCAACACTTGAATGAAGATGAATTAAATGAGTTGGATGATAAAACGAAGGTTCACTGTGCCGGTATCATAACTGCTGTAAAACGTCTTACCGATAAAAAAGGTCGCCCTTTTGCTTTTTTGACCATTGAAGATAAATACGGGAGCGTGGAAATTATCGCATTCTCAAATGTATATGACCGGTATATGAATTTATTGGAAGTCGATAATTTAGTTGTTGTGGACGGAAATACGGATTCAAGGAGTGGAATGGTAAAAATTCTTGCTAATTCCTTTGATCGAATCGAAAATCTGAGAGAAAAAAATCAGGGGAAAATGCGTATTCGACTTAAACTGAATACAAGTGAACTAAGCGATCAGGATTTGACACAAATTGCTCAACTTTTTGAGCAACACAAAGGGAACACCGCCGTTGCCTTTGATGTTATAAGTCCACATATGAAAAAACACTTACGAATGAACGTAAGAAAATTCGTCGTTGATCCATCTGATGAGTTGTTAACTTCATTACGAAATATGATTGGAACCGAATCGGTTAAGATCGAAAGACGAGGTCAGGAAATTCAGGCGTAAATATTTTTAAGAGTTATTTAAAGAAGATTGTAAATACCCCATGAAACTGGTATCAAAGAAAATATTAAATACAAATATTAAGTTATCAAACATATCGAAATATAAAGGAGAATAAAAGATGGCAAAACCAATTGCTGTTTCAGATAGTAATTTTGAAGAAGAAGTATTAAAATCGAACACACCAGTGTTGGTTGATTTCTGGGCGGAATGGTGTGGACCTTGTAGAATGGTAGGTCCCATTGTTGAAGAATTAGCCAAGGAATACGAAGGAAAAGCAAAAGTAACCAAATTAAATGTCGACGATAACCCGGAAGTATCAATTAAATATAATATCCGGAGTATCCCCGCTATGTTAATCTTCAAAGATGGAGAAGTTGTTGATCAGGTGATTGGTGCTGTTCCCAAATCACATCTGAAAAAACAGCTGGAAGCTCAAATTTAAAACTTCTAAGCTATTTGTAAATGAAAAGGCGTTGATTTAAATCAACGCCTTTTTTTGATTATAAACTGTTTTAGGGTTTAACCCGAATTATTCACGTAAGCTACAAGAATGAATACATATCATATTGAAGAAACAACATCTTGTAAAAAATAGAATTTTCCTCAAAATTGTGGAGTCTAAAAAAAGCTGAGTAATTTTGGTGAATAATCCGGGTTAAGGTTGGCAAGTTAAATGTTTCGAAAAACTTTATGCACATCAACCATGTCCCGGCAAATATTCGATGCGCCCTTCATAATCGACCACATGACGTTTATAATCCTCATGCATCAGATGAGACGAAATCATGAAATCGGCACTGGAACGGTTACAGGCGATGGGAATATTGTAGACGACCGCAATTCTTAGCAATGCTTTAACATCCACATCATGAGGATGAGGTGATAACGGATCCCAAAAAAAGATCATGGAATCAATTTTACCTTCTGCAATATGTGCTCCCACTTGTTGATCACCACCTAATGGTCCGCTTCTGAAGCGGTGAATTGTTAAATCCAATTCCTCCATTAACATAGCCCCCGTAGTACCTGTAGCGAATAATTCATGATCGGCAAGCAGTCTTTGATTGAATTTGGTCCAATCAACCAAATCCTCTTTTCGATTATCATGGGCTATAAGCGCAATGTGCTTTTTTATACCCATTTCAATAGTCTTTGGCTCTTTCATAACGATTAATTTATTTGAAGAAATAATTTTTTAAGTGAAAAATTCTTTAACCCGGATTATTCACCAATAATTTATTAATAAACAAAATGATACGTGTAATTTTTATTATTAATGTGAATAATTCGGGACCGCAGTATCTCGAATGCTCTCGGGATTAGAGGATTTCGAAGTCGTGAAAATGTAGATATTGGGCAAAAGAACGGTTTTACATAGTCTTCTATGAGAATAAAATAATTAAAGTTCTGTAATTAAATAAATAATGTATATAACTAATACTGCAATATAAAGTTAGTTGATCAGAAATGTAACACAACAATATTAAGGATGTTTTAAGAATTGCAGAGTGGATAAATTCCTGAATGATACTCACATTGATTATTTCCGTTCGAAATTATGAGGTTATATGTTAAATACCTCAGATAAAAAAAGGATTTCAAACAGAAATTAAAAATCGAACTCGATCGTCACTTTATTTCCTTTATCGGAGTAATGGACAAAATCGGCGTAGTAATTCATTAGATAGATGCCTCGTCCACCGGTTTTTAAAAGATTCTCGCTGTCAAGAGGATTGGGAACCTGATCGGGATTGAAACCGTTGCCTTCATCTTCTATGATGAACGTTATTTTTCCATCAGTGAATTTTGCCTGAATTTTTACATCTTTTTCCGGGTCATTATTATTTCCATGGACGATCGCATTTGTGACAGCTTCGGTTAGAATCAGCATGATATCGTCTCGTTTGCCTTTATCTAATTGAGCCCAATGTTTAAAATTTCTGGTAAAATCAATTAATTTTTCCAGGCTTTCCATTTCGGATGATATTGTGAGCTCTTTTTCTTCCTTCATATCTGTATTTCAAATTGAGTGCATAAAAAATGACCCGTTATTTAAACGGGTCATTATACAAATATTACACGAATTTGTACACAAAAAGTTGTTATGAATAAATTCCCCGCATACGCAAGGTTCGCTCAACTTTATCGATGGCATAAACATAAGCGGCCTGACGCAAGGTGATATCATATTTTTCTTTTATAGTATACAGATTATTAAAAGCCTCACGCAACATTCTATTAAGTCGACGATTTACTCTCTCTTCGGTCCAAAAGTAACCTTGTCGATCTTGAACCCATTCGAAATAGGATACCGTGACCCCACCTGCATTAGCCAGAATATCGGGTATGATCATGATGTCATTATCATCGAGAATTTTGTCTGCATTGGCTGTAATCGGACCATTAGCACCTTCAGCAATAATTTTGGCTTTAATATTTGATGCATTTTTCTTACTGATTTGATCTTCTTTCGCTGCCGGAATTAAAACGTCGACATCCAATTCGAGCAATTCTTCATTGCTGATCTTATCAGCATTGGAAAAACCTTCCAGTGAATTACCGTTTGCCTGGTAATAGTCGATGGCGGCGGGAATATCGATGCCATCTTTATTGTAATAACCACCGGATACATCACTGATTGCTACAATCTTTGCACCTTGTTCGTGCATCAGGTTGGCAGAGACCGAACCAACATTCCCGAAACCCTGAACCGCAACCGTACACTTATTAGCCATCATTCCCAATTTATTCAAAGCTGATAATGTAACGGTAACGACTCCGCGTCCAGTCGCCTCTTTACGTCCCTTTGAACCGCCTAATAAAATAGGTTTACCGGTTACAACGGCCGTTTCTGTTTTACGGGCATGCATGCTGAATGTATCCATAATCCAGGACATGACTTGCTCATTGGTGTTCATATCGGGAGCCGGAATATCTTTATCCGGGCCAAATATTTCGAGCATATTAGCGGTGTAACGTCGGGTTAAATGTTCCAGTTCACGGCTTGAGAGTTCTTTCGGATTACAACGAATTCCCCCTTTAGCACCACCAAATGGCACATTAACAACCGCACATTTCCAGGTCATCCAGGCGGCAAGTGCTTTAACCTCATCCATGACAATGTCCGGAGCGTACCGAATGCCACCTTTTGAAGGTCCAAGAACGTCATCGTGAATCACTCGATATCCCTCGAATACTTTTATTTCTCCTGAATCCATTACAATAGGAATCGAGACGGTTACCTGTTTGACCGGGTTGGATAAATACTGGAACATTCCTTCATCCAAATTCAAAAGATCTGCGGCAAAACGGAAACGTTCCATCATTGATTCAAAAGGATTCTCCACATCGAGTTTGGGACCCGGTTCTTTGTAATAACCGGTGGAGTAAGAGTCTTTATTATATGGCATAATATTATTTTCTATAGCTTTTTAATTAAAAATTATTTTTAAAAAATCGAATGCAAATATAAGGAGTTATGAACACATACTCGCATTTTTAGGACTTAATTTATTAGGTGAACATTTCAAATAAACGCAAAAAAGCGCTTTTATGTAATTTTTGCTTATCAAATTAAGCTACAAGTTTTAATTTCACTTAGATTTGATCTTTTTTATTGATATGATAAATAGTTCTATCCTTTACTTTAATTCGATTAAGAAATGGTTTGAGTGAAGGACAAATATTTATCAAGTTACGTCTTCTTGATTATTGTTAACATAATAATAAAATCATTTTCGGATAATTTCTATCAAATTTCAATAGCATCCTTTGTTAAAAACTTATCTTTTTTCAATATAAAGAAAAGTTAACGTATTGGACGTCGATATAATATCAATGAATTCTAAAATAAGTACAAAAACTTTCGGTGTTGCTTCATCTGGAATTGTTCCGGTTCGAATTGATTCTTCAGATGCAAGTGAGATGTTGACGCAAATACTTCTTGGTGAAACCTGCAGAGTAACTCAAGAAAAAAAACGATGGGTCAGAATCAAATGTGATACAGACGGTTACGAAGGCTGGGTCAACAGAGCTCAGATGGATATTTTGAATCAGGAACAATATGAAAAATGGATATATCATCCGGACCGGTTGCGTTCTCCTTATTTTAACTTTTTTGCAAAAGATAAACGAAGTGCCGTTATGGTTCCGGTGGGTTCCTGCATTATCAGGAAGGGAAGTACTGTAATGATTCCCCACGGGGAGTATGAAACCACAACGAAACCAGTAATGCTTAAAAAATCGGGTCTTATTGATACGGCGATGCAGTTTTTAGGAGTCCCGTATTTATGGGGCGGGAGAACAGATACCGGAATCGATTGTTCCGGATTTATACAAACGATACATCTCTTACATGGTTATAAGTTGCCTCGTGATTCGAGTGATCAATATAGTTTCGCAAAAATAAAGTCCAAAGATATCAAGGATGCGGAAAGAGGAGATCTGATATATTTCAATACCACCGGCAAAAAGGTGAATCATGTGGGCTTATATTTAGGTGATGGGGGAGTACTGCATGCGTCTGGAACCGTTCGTGTAAGTAATATTTGTTATGACAAACGAAATGAGCATATTTATCCGTTTGATAAACGTCTTGCAGATCATATTTATGGTGTACAATCAGGTTCTCTTTTGCGAAAACTTGCAAAACCTGATCAAATTGAGTAAAATTTACTTCTAATTATTATGGAACACGAATACTTACATTTAAATAACCCAATAGGAGGCATGACATGTTAAATGGTCATGTACTGTTATTGAACCAGGATTATCAACCACTTACTATCTGTAATGTGAAGAAATCCATATTACTGTTATTGATGGGTAAAGCGGAAATGATTCATGATAATCCAAAGCGTAAAATCCATACGGTAAGTGATGAATTTAAATTTCCGTCCGTTATTCGATTACGTTTTTATGTCCGTACACCTTACCGGAATATTGTATTATCGCGTAAAAACATTATGAAAAGAGACGGACATCATTGTCAATATTGCGGCAGTACTGAGAATTTGACAATCGATCATGTCGTTCCAAAAAGTAAAGGCGGAAGAGATACATGGGAAAATCTGGTGACCGCTTGTTATCGTTGCAACAGAGTCAAAGGGAATAAAACACCTAAGGAAGCTTCCATGAAATTGAAGCGGGATCCATTCAGACCCAATCATATTATTTTTCTACGAAGTTCCCTTAACAATAATGTTGAGGAGAAGTGGAAGCCATATTTATATATGTGAGATAACATGAGTCTTCTCTGAAAAGGTGTTTTTGCCTAAAAAAAGTGTTGAATATGGCTCAAAATCAAGTCCTAAAAATCAATTTTAGGACTTTTTAGAGCGAACTCATAACATACTGTTGCAATTTTGGATCCATTTCATCAAAAAATTCATAAAAAGTACACATAGAATCCTTAAAATTATGGCTACATCATAAACGGCAGGTCTAAAAAGGAAAAGAAAGGAAGATTATTCATGAGTGCAAAGGGCAGAGTTCTCGTCGCAATGAGTGGAGGCGTCGACTCATCCGTTGCAGCAGTTATGCTTAATGAAATGGGATACGAAGTCATTGGCATTACGATGAAAACGTGGGATTATTCAAGCAGCGGCGGCAACAGCAAAAAAGAAACCGGTTGTTGTACACTCGAGTCTATGAACGATGCACGGCAAATAGCGATCAAGCACGGCTTTAACCACTTTATCGTGGATATACGCGAAGAATTTGGTGATTGGGTCATTGATAAATTTGTCGACGAGTATCTTAATGGACGTACACCCAATCCATGTGTTTTATGCAATACCCATATCAAATGGGCGGCATTAATGAAACGCGCCGATAATCTGGGTTGTGATTATATCGCTACCGGGCACTATGCCAATGTCCGTGAGCTGAATGAACGATATGTTATTTCTCGCGGTAAAGATCACAATAAAGATCAATCTTACGCTCTATGGGGCGTCGCTCAGGAATATCTGAGTCGGACTATCTTCCCGCTTGGTAGTTATCACAAACCAGAAATCCGTGAAATGGCAAAAGACTTTGGACTTCTGAATGTCGCCAACAAGAAAGATTCTTATGAGATCTGCTTTGTCCCGGATAACAATTATCGCAGATTTTTGAAAGACCGGGTATCTGGTTTGAAAGAAAAAGTCGATGGCGGATTATTTGTTGATAAAGATGGAAATGTAGTCGGCAAGCATAAAGGGTATCCTTTTTACACGATTGGGCAACGAAGAGGGCTTAATCTTGCAATGGGGAAACCGGTGTATGTAACGGATATCGATCCCGAAAATAATGTGATTACGATCGGTGAAGAGGATGATCTCATTAACACAGAGTGTACCGCCAAAGCAATAAACATGGTGAAATATGATGCGGTCCCTGATGATGAAATGCCGGTAACGGGTGCCATTCGATATAACGATGATGGGGCTCCAGGTTTTTTGACTCAGACAGGTGGCGATGAATTAACCATCCGTTTCCCTGAGGGCCGATCAGCGATCACACCCGGACAGGCATTAGTCGTATACGAAGGTGAGGATGTCATTGCCGGAGGTTGGATACATAAAATCAGAAATCCGGAGTAATGGCTTCATGTATACTGAATTTTTTAAAAAGCGGCTTTAAGGCCGCTTTTTTTTATGTCTATAGTTCGAAATTAAAGATTAATTGTGAGTTCGACAGACTACGGAGCCTGTGAAAAAATAACAATGCAAGCGACAAGGCACCTTAATTTTTTAACTGATTTTGAGTTTTGTTGGAGAGAGGCGCTTCAATTAAACTCATAACCACCTGAAAAATATAGGTTGTGTAACATTTCATTATTATTTCTTCACAGCCTTTGTCGTCTTACGTCATCTGATAGTCATATTTCGAAAGCAGGTTAATTAACAAAGCCTTTTTCATATATTTTTTTCAAAATGGCATAAGTAAGATTGTTTTCTTATAATTTTCGCGCGGTAACGAAATTTAATACAAGTAGGGTCGTTAGCATGATATCGTATAAATATTGCGATTCTAATTGAGATCATTGATTCGTTATTATTGACGACTATTATCAGATACCAACACATTTTCGTGAAATAAATGTCTATGTAAATTTTTACTGTTTCTAAGTTAAATATGGAGTTCATGAAATTGAAAAGCCTTAAATTACTAACTGCCTATCGACTATCAGCTATTTTTTTGGGAGGCGCGTTAATCTTATCATTAGGCAATACGGTTGCCAAAGCACAATTCGAAGGTAGTTTTAAAGTACAGCAATTCCTTTACTCGAAAAATGGTCATGCCCAAAATGAAGGGACTGCAAATGTTTATATGACCCCAACAAGAATCCGAATAACAGGACTTAATGGTTCGAAAATGCCGGCGCAATTAGGCGGCATCAAAACGAATTCCATATTGATACGATTGGATTTGAAGGATTTTATTATTTTTGGCCAGAATTCGGAAGCGGTTCAAATAAAAAAATCCGAAATCGTAAATATGATGGATATGGTCAATAACATGTCGAGTCAGCTTGGAACTACGAAAAATGACGATCTGAAAAGCGATCGTAAAGTTATAAAGACCAAAGAGACAAAACACATCGATGGTTTTCCCTGCCATAAGATAATTGTTATCGATAAGGATGGAAATCAGGTATCGAAGTCAATCGTTTGGGTTACGAAAAAATATGCCGTTAATTGGGGGATGTTAACTGAACCGTGGGGAAATGAAAATTCCGAAATAGCTCCATTCCTCTCACCAACCTGGCTTCAAAACGGGACCATGCCCATTTATGCGGAAATGTATGAAAACGGAGTTAAGAAAACCGTTTTAAAAGTCGTTGATGTCAAAAAGCAAAAAATCCCAAAATCATATTTGAAAATTCCGGCAGGTTATCAATTGATGTCGTGGCGGCAACTTTTATTACATAATATGTTTGGTAGATAAAAAATATTGTAACATATTAAGCTCATCAACAACTTTTTATATTTCTAAAGCAACATAAATTTGGACCGGATTAGGATACGCAAGCGATATCTTTTATCTATTTTTTCCTTATTGTCAGTTGGGTTATTGGGTGGATGTGCGGTTTTAAAAAAAACACCTAAACATTATCATTACAGATGGGTCCATTACTCATCACAAATCGTAACGATCGACTCCACTATCACACCCGATTCAACAATATCTGCTGATTTGGCACCTTATCGTGAGAAAGTCGATAAAGTGATGAATCAGAAAATTGGTCGGAGTACGGGTATTTTCCTGAAAAACCGGCCAGAGGGTTCACTGGGTAATCTCGTGGCAGATGCCGTTCGTAATGCAGCATCCCGAATTAAGGAAAAAAATATCGACATCGGAGTCATCACTAATTCCAGTATTAAGTATCGATTACCCAAAGGGAAGATTACCAGACGAATGATCTACGAGATCATGCCGTACAATAATAAATTGGTGATACTTAAATTAACCGGACATCAGGTCTTAATGATGGCCAATGAAATAGCCAAAGCAAACGGGGAACCGATTAGCGGATTACGTATGCGAATTGATGATAAAAAAGCTTCCGATATCCTTATTGGACGGCATACATTAAAGTCTAATCAGCTATATACTGTTGCGACAAACGATTATATGGCTAATGGCGGTGGTGATGTTCCGGCATTATGGAACCCGGTTAGCCGAGAAAATGAATCGATATCGATCAGGCAGTGTATTGAAGATTACATAAATAATCGTTTAGTAGTGCATCCGGTTTTGGATGGAAGGATTCATTAACCCGAATTATTCACTTATTTAAAGATAAATTTTACATCATCTATATATTGAATGGACTTATGGAAAATAACACTATCCTCAATTTTAGGGACGTTAAAAAAAACTGCGATATTTCAACGCAGATCACGATAAAATTTCTTGGTGAATAATCCGGGTAAAAGCAGAGTATGGATCGAAAGACATTTATTAAAAAATCCTTGTTGGCCGGACTGGGATTTGGATTACTTGGGCAAAGGAATCCATTGCTGGCGGAATCTACTCGTCACATAACGATCATGTATACAAACGATACCCATTCTCATTTTGATCCATTTCCGAAAGAAGCTGGTAAATATGCCGGTTTGGGAGGTATTTCGCGCAGGGCATCTGTAATAAAAAAGATACGATCTGAGAATCCCTATAATCTGCTTTTAGATGCCGGGGATGCTTTTCAGGGAACACCTTATTTCCAGTTCTATAAGGGATCACTCAGTTATAAGATGATGAACCTGTTGGGTTACGATGCCACAACTTTGGGAAATCATGAATTTGATTATGGTGTTAAAAACCTGTCCAAGGTAGCCAAGACAGCAAAATTTGCCATAGTCTGTGCGAATTATAATTTCACAAATACTCCATTAGCATCAATTGTCCACCCATATATCGTCCGGAAAATAAATGGAGTCAGGATCGGGATTTTTGGATTAGGTGTGAAGTTCAAGGGATTAGTATCTATGAATCATCATAAAGGTATTTATTATCAGGATCCGGTTGAAGTTTCTCGAAATACTGTCCGTTTGCTGAGGGCACTGCATCAATGTGATATGGTGATAGGTCTGAGCCATCTTGGCTTTGAGTATGAGGATGATCGTATTTGTGATAAAAAACTGGCGCGTATTGTAAATGGTATCGACCTCATTATTGGCGGACACACTCATACCTTTTTATCAAAACCGTTTGTCGTACATAAAGCGGATAATCCCCCGACAATAGTAACACAAGTTGGATTTGGTGGGATGGAATTAGGCCGGCTGGATTTTGAATTTGACAGAACCAATACCATCCGGCATTTTTATTCTGATAATCTAAACGGTTAATTTTTCAAATATAAACTATCCGATGGTTGTTGAGCATCTGCCTGATGTTCAAGTGTAACAAAAAAGGTTGTTCGAAGATCGGTCTTTTCTGCTTTTGAGAGATCATCTATTTCAAAATAATGCGTGTGTGATGTGTCCGATATGTTAAAAACTCCGGCACTTAAGGTAGATGATTGGGTTTTTATCCAAAGTTGATAATAGGTGTGCTGCGGCTTGACAGGCAAACCGGAAACTAACAGAAAAGCTTTGGAAGTTGATGGCGCAAAAATAATTTTACCATATGCCTCAGAATCAAGAGCCGTACCTTTAAGGTAAATGATGTTGATTTTTCGATTTTCAAGTACGGATAGCAGAGCGTTTTTTTTCTTAAGATTGCTTTTTAAAGAAATAAGATGTTCTTGCTGTGCTTCATCCATGTAATAAAGTTTCGAACTAAAGAAAATAAACCCAACGGCAATGATGAGTAAAAGAGCGATAATCACGATAGCAATTTGAGGTCGGTGCAAACCAATAAAATGGGCTACACGCTCAAAAAGAGAACGTGGTCTCGGCACAGCCGCTTCTTCTTTTAAACTGGACGAGAGTTTTTTAATCTCGGTGATTAGCTCCTTTTTTAATTCCGAGGGCGGTTCATTTTGCTTGGCCACCAATGGCAGGTATTGAGCAGCCGTTTGTAATTTAGCATACTCTTCTTTTAAATCAGCAGGAGCTATTTTCAGCATTTCTTCAAACTGCGCACGCTCCTTGTCATCCAGAGCATTGAGAACGTACGCGGAAGCCAGGTTTAGAAAATGATCCTTGTTAATCATAATAATCAGGAATCATTTAGCGACATTACCATGGCCGACATTCCATCTCTCATATACTTTTTTACATCATAAATTGGAATATTCAGCATACCGGCTATTTCATCCTGCTTTAAACCATTATAGTAGGCTAATCGTATGACTTCCTGTTCTTGATTGGGTAAGTTTTTAAAAGCTTTTTTAACGTTTTTTGATTGTTTGGTTACCTTTGCTGCATCCAATTTCGATTTCTTGACATCCTTTAAAAGCAACGGATCGGTCATAGTCGTTTCAGATGGGGTCTCAATAACATCAGAAGCGGAACTACTATTTAGAGCTGTTTTCCTGGTTAATGATAAAAGCCAGCGATAGACATTTCCTCTTTTTGTATTGAAGGAAGCCGCTTTTTGCCAGATCAATAAAAATAGATTTCTTGTTAATCGCGCAGCCACTTTCTTTTCATGAACAACAGATAATATGAAACTATAGACAATTTCCGCATATCGATCGTACAAGGCTTCCAATGCCTTGAGATTCCGTTTCGCTATCTTCTTGATAAGATCTTTCTCGTTATTAGCGCCGGACCGGAAAATTTTCTTTAGAGTCAATATCGTTAAGTAAATAAGCACGTTATATCTATTTGATTAAATATCAATAACTAATCGATGTTACAAGCCAGTTGACATGATCACATTTATATATCATTTAACGTATTTACGCTTGTTAACATTCTCATAATATAACGAAAAACTGAAACTCTTATTAGGAATATGGGGATTTGATATTTATCAACACCTTTTTCAACTATAAATATTGCTTATCGGTTAAGTTTAATTTTGGATTATACGAGATGAATCGTACACTTTTCGCAGATTAACCGTATATTCTCACCTTATCAAATAAATTTAAAACAGTAACTCAAAACGATTTAAAACATTCATGGCAGTAGAACGAACATTAGCTATCTTAAAACCGGATTGTGTACGTAAAGGATTAATTGGCGAAGTCATCAAAAGAATTCAGGAGGCTGGATTTGAAATTATTGCAATGAAAATGACCCGTTTAACACCCGACACAGCCGGTGGTTTCTATGCTGTTCACAAAGGAAAACCTTTTTATGAGGAATTATGTAAATTCATGAGCAGTGGTCCGTGTGTACCCATGATTTTAGAGAAAGAAAATGCTATAGCCGACTACCGTACATTAATCGGCGCTACGAATCCTGAAGAGGCAGATGATGGAACCATTCGCAGTGATTACGCCGACAGTATAGGTGAAAACATTGTCCACGGATCCGATTCCGTAGAAAATGGTAAGATTGAATCCGCCTATTTTTTCTCCGGACAAGAAGTAGTTGCTAACATAGCCTGATAATTTATGTCCCGACGTAATATTATAAGTATATTCATCGCCTCGATTCTTCTGGTAATCTCGAACGGAGCTTGTGCCAGAAATGGGAAAAAGGAACACAAACCCAAAGCTCAACCCAAAGTTGAAGTGGGTGCGAAAGTGTTACTGGATAAATATCTTCCCGAGCTGAAAGGTAAACGAGTCGGACTGGTAATGAATCCGACAGCCCGGGTTAACGGGGTTCATATGCTGGATACATTATTAGCGTTGGGAGTGCATGTTACCGCTCTTTATGCTCCCGAACATGGATTTCGGGGGCAAAGAGGCGCCGGGGAAACGATTGTAAACGGAGTCGATAAAGCAACCGGATTGCCCGTGTATTCGTTATACGGCAAAACACGTAAACCAACGGCAAAAATGCTTAAAAATGTTGATTTGTTACTTTTCGACATGCAGGATGTTGGCGGACGTTTTTATACCTATATCTCAACTTTAGGATTGGTTCTGGAATCGGCTGCTAATCATAATGTGCCGGTCTGGGTGCTCGACCGGCCAGATCCGGCCGGTGGTAATTACGTCGCTGGTTGGATACGGAAGAAGAAGTATAAATCTTTTGTCGGGGAATATCCGGTACCGATGGCGTATGGGATGACAATTGGGGAACTGGCAAAAATGATGGTAGGAGAGCATTGGCTGGATACCAATAAGAAACCTCAACTACGTATTATTCGCTGTAAAAACTGGAAACGATCGATGCGTTGGCCGGCAACCGGATTAAGCTGGTATCCGCCATCCCCAAATCTTCCTAAATACAAAAATGCCCTTGTCTATCTGGGAACTGTTTTATTTGAAGGAACAACCATCTCCGCAGGTCGGGGTACCCCATCGCCATTCTTAACGATTGGTTCTCCGTATATTTCTCTAAAGCAGAGTGAATTGGATAGTTTAATGAACCTATATCCTGTTCACATAAAAATGATCAATTTCACACCTAAGAGTATACCCGGTAAAGTACGTCATCCTAAATATGAAAATCAGTTATGTCACGGTGTCAAAATTTCATTGACACAGTCCGACATAAAAAAGCTGGATCCGGTAGCTTTTGGTCACGCCCTGTTAAAACTGATGCTTCATCATTCCACAAAAGATCGCATCAAGTCTTATTTATATCTATTAGCCGGTACAAAGCAAATCAATCAATTTTTAGCTCCAAATAATCACCAAAGTCCGGATTCTTATTGGAAAAAAAGTGTTACAGCCTTTAAAAAAGAGCGGAAAAAATATTTAATATATCACTGAATGAGATAACAGTTTCAATCGTTTTTAGATTTGAAACGTTTTATTTCATAACAAACGAGTGCGGCACTAACCGAAGCATTTAACGATTCAACCTCATTTGCCATTGGAATGTTAATCAGGAAATCGCAATGTTCCAGTGTTTTTTTGCGAATTCCTTTTCCTTCACTTCCGATGACCACAGCAAGGGCCATGTCATAATCTTGTTCCCAATATGATTTTGGCGCGTTTTGATCCATTCCAACAATCCAAAAGCCTACTCCCTTTAACTGAAGGATCGTTTGGTTTAAATTGGTAACTCTGATAATTGGCACTAATCCGGCAGTTCCCGCAGAGGTCTTGAATACCGTCGCATTAACAGGAGCCTGACGATGTTTCGGCAGAATTACGGCATCGATCCCTGAAGCAGCAACGGTTCGAAGTATGGCACCCAGGTTGTGGGGATCTTCAATTTCATCGAGCAAGAGAAGGGTGGGTTGTTCATCAATGTTACACTTCTCGATTAACCATTCGTCCAAATCGTAATACGCTACCGGACTCATTTGTGCGACGACGCCCTGATCATTCACCTTCCCGACGAGTTCGTATAATTTCCGGCCGGGGACATGAACAACGGGTATCCTATTCTCGGAGGATAAACGCTGAATATTCTTTATAGATTGGGCGTTTATATACTCCCGGATGAATATTTTATTAATTTTTGCCGGATTTCTTAATAATGCTTCCTCAACAGGATGCCTTCCAAAGATATATAATTCAGTATCATTCATAGAAATTTTTAAAAAAATTGAACAAAAAAATGCTATTCAAGAAATAAAGCTCTTGAATCTAACCACACTACTGTGTATCTATAAGTATGATAACAGATCCAAGAAATAAAAAAGTTGATTCAAAACCAGTTGGGGTACGGAAGTTAACAAGTTTTTCGCATCGAATTCCGGTATTTCATAAAGTTTTAGAAAAAATTCGTCGGGGGAACACTCTTTTAATTATTTCCGCTCTTTTTCAAACTTTAATTGGATTGACTGTTGTAATTATTTCTATCATAGGGAATATCCATCCACTGTGGCTAGCCTCAGTTATGAGTATTCTTGGAAGTATAACAGTAATGTACGGTATCTATCTTTGGTATGAACTGTTACGCGATAAAGATGATATGGATGATCTGTTTAAAAAAGCAATCCGGAGAGTTATAAATTCCCAAAATTAGTATATTGTCGCCCGAATAAATATTATGTTAATTATCAGAAATGGCACAATACACTGAAGAAGAGAAACAACGTTTCGAAGGTTATATTAAACTGTATGTAGATGATGATGTTACGGAAGTTGAGGATAAAATCACGGCTTTAAAAAAACGCGACAAAAAGTTATGGTTTTTCCTCATTGCCAATGTTGTTGCAATATTATTGTTCTCTCTTTCTTATTTTATGGGAGACAATCATTTTAGTAATGTTTTGTATATCATTTTATTTGTAGTATTTGGTATCAATGTTTTAGTCATTTTTTATCAGAAATCGCAATTAAATAAAACGATAGATTATATCCTTCAGGGAAAATAGCTGATTATCCCATTTACCTATCCATTTATGCATCTTTTTGGGATTTGGGCGGAAAGGTGCATTAAATTACATGATAGTGCGTTTTGAATGATTGAATACGGCTGATTGTTCAAAGGGAAATGGTATGTGCACTAATAATTTGCACCATATAATGATATAATCTGTAATCAATAGAGTAACCGTTTTATCAGCAAAACGAATAGATCAATTTTATACCGTGCTGGATAAATCACGAGCAATTATAAAAAATCTGCAATTTTATGATGAACCGGAGCATGCATGTATTGTTATTGCTCACAGGGGAAGCAGCTCTGATTATCCGGAAAATACAGTCCGTGCATTTCAAAAAGCTGAAGCTGTAAAAGCCGATATGATCGAACTTGATATCCAGCTATCCAAAGATGGAATACCTATGGTCTTCCATGACGATACGCTGGAAAGATGTACCAATGGCACGGGGAAATTGAATCAATATACGTGTGATGAGTTACGGAAATTGGATGCAGGCGGATGGAAAAATCCGGATTTTTCCGGCGAAAAAATTCCCACTCTGGAAGAAGTTCTGTCTTTTGCAAAAAACAAAATTGCTGTTAATGTGGAAATCAAAGCACACGACGGTGTGGTTGATTCCGGCATTGAGGTGCAAGCCTTTAAATTGGTAAAAAAATACGAAATGGAGCGGCATGTGCTGTTTTCGTGTTTTAATACGACTATATTGAAAAGATTAAGGGAGCTTTCAGGCACCATCCCGCTTGCTTTGTTATATGAGCGTAATAACCATCTGGAAAATCCGCCTATTGAACTTATCAATGAATATCAGTTAAATGCATTCAATTGTTCAAAATGGTCTGCTCGTAAGAGATGGATCAAAGAATTGAAACGTCATGATATCCCGATGATGGTGTATACTGTGAATAGCCAATGGCTAATGAAAAAGCTTATTAAAAATGGCGTAAAAGGTATTTTTACCAATAAACCGGATGTATTACGACAACAATTGGAAATGATGAATAATGAAAAAATTTACAGATAATATCTATTTATATGACTGCAGGAAAATTTAAAATTACCGTTTGTTTTATAAAGATTTTATTTATTTGAATATTAAAGATGATGCGGCGCTGTATTCTTTTTATATTAACCGCCGTTTTGAAACGAAACCGCGCTTTCGTTTTTAAGGTTTGAAAGCTGACTACATTTAGTCTATATTAAATATCCATTCACTTGATATAAAGATTTCAATGGCAACGAAATATATTTTTGTAACCGGAGGAGTTACTTCATCACTTGGTAAAGGAATTATTTGTGCATCATTAGGGCGCCTGTTGGTCGCTCGTGGGCTCAAAGTCACTATTCAAAAACTGGACCCCTACATAAATGTAGATCCCGGTACGATGAATCCTTATGAACATGGTGAAGTATACGTAACCGACGACGGCGCGGAAACGGATCTTGATTTAGGACATTACGAACGATTTCTCGATATCTCTACCTCGCAGCAAAATAATGTAACAACCGGCCGGATTTATTTTGATGTGATCACTAAAGAACGGCAGGGAGCCTATCTGGGGAAAACAGTTCAGGTTATTCCACATATTACCGATGAAATCAAATCGCATGTCCTCGCATTAGGAAATTCTGGAAATTACGATGTCGTTATTGTAGAAATAGGCGGGACCGTTGGTGATATCGAAGGATTACCCTATATCGAAGCGATGAGGCAAATCCGCTACGAAGTCGGTCGTAAAAATACGCTATCTATCCATCTGACCTTAATTCCGTATCTCAAAGCAGCCGGTGAGTTGAAAACGAAGCCGACGCAGCACTCGGTTAAGACATTATATGAAATTGGATTACAGCCCGATATTCTGGTTTGCCGGACCGAAGTCGAGCTGGATGATATCATCCGGAAGAAAATCGCGCTTTTTACGAATGTTGAATATGAGGATGTTATTGCTTCCGTAGACGCGGAATCAATCTATCAGGTTCCTCTGCTCATGAAAGAAGAGGGATTAGATCGCCGGGTCATTGAGAAATTAGAGTTAAAAGCTGAGGAACCGGAATTAGATAACTGGGTGGATTTTGTAAAAGCCGTGTTAAGCCCGAGTCAAAAAATAAAAGTTGCCCTTGTTGGAAAATATGTCGAGCATCATGATGCTTATAAATCGATATATGAAGCATTTATCCACAGCGGAGCGGTTAATAATTGTAATGTTGAAATTGAATGGATACAATCGGAAGAATTGACCGCTGATAATGTCGAAAGCAAATTAAAAGGTATTGCCGGGATCCTGGTTGCCCCTGGTTTTGGAGAACGGGGGGCCGAGGGTAAAATAGCGGCTGTTCACTATGCCCGGATCAATAATATCCCGTTTTTTGGGATTTGTCTGGGAATGCAATGTGCCGTTATTGAATATGCCCGAAATGTTTGCGGCTGGGAAAAAGCAAACAGTACCGAATTTGATAAAGAAACGCCTTATCCGATAATTGATCTCATGCCGGATCAACGTGATCTTTGTGATCTTGGCGGAACGATGCGTCTTGGTTTGTACGATTGCCGTTTAAAAGAGCATTCTATTGCTCACGGGGCTTATCAAACCGATGTGATTCAGGAACGACATCGTCATCGTTATGAGGTGAATAATTCATTGCGCTATAAACTCACGGAAGAAGGCTTGACATTCGCTGGTTTCAATCCTGAAAAGGATTTGGTGGAGATTATTGAATTGTCCGATCATCCATGGTTTGTGGGAGTTCAATTTCACCCGGAATTACGGAGTACGGTAAATCGTCCTCATCCGTTATTTGTGAGCTTTATTAAAGCAAGTCTGGAATATGCCAAAAAGAAAAAGATAGCTCAGAAAATGCCGGAACGGGATCTTGTGATTTGACCATAATGCTACTTTTTCAGCATGACAGATAAACCATTTGCAGATAGAGTCCGGGTTCGGATAAATGGATTGATCGTCAGAGATCGATCGCTGTTGATGGTCAAGATGAAAGCTCCGACAAGTGATAAAGCTTTCTGGATTCCACCGGGTGGAGGATTAGAATTTGGGGAAAGCATGCAGCATGCCCTGATTCGGGAAATGAAAGAAGAAACGGGCTTAAAAGTAAAAGTGAATGATCTGCGTTATACGTCGGAATATATCAATCCGCCCTGGCATGCGGTTGAGTTCTACTTCGATTGCGAGTTGATTGATGGCGAAGTTATTCTGGGGAAAGATCCCGAATTAACAGATAAAAGTCAGTATTTAAAAGATATCTCATTTATTCCGTTTGAGGAATTTGAGAAGTATAATATCGTGCCTTTGTATCTGAAAAATCATTTTGTTAAGGACTTTTTGTCCGGAAATAGTGGTATTCAATTTTTCCCTTGGAAGGGAAACGAACTCAGGACGTGAAATTCTTCAGATCGATTCAAAATGTTTTACCAAGTCTTTTTCCAGGTGAATTTGGTAATCCTGATAATATTCATTCCACTTGGCATCAGATATTTTGAATCCTTCATTCAGACCAAGTATAATCATCCCTCTGTGTTTGTTGGGAAAGGTATCGTAACTGAAGACTTTATAATCCATCTGATAGACTTCATACATCATCAGATTCAATAATTTTTTGGCAATCCCTTTGCGCCGGAATGCCGGGATAATACCACCTTTAGCAGAATAAAAAACACGTCCGGGTCGGCCATATCCAATTTTATATCCTACCGGAAGTTTATTATAACTCGCGATGAGGAGAACGATATCCGGATGATGGTATTGGTTGATAATCCGATCTTCACCAAAAATAATACGATTAATTTCTTTGACACGATAAACGTCAGATCGACCATATCTGTTGATATCAATGTCATCAAGGGAAATATCTAAACCCTGCATAATTTTTTAAGTCGATGTGAATAAAAAATGTAAATTAAATGCCAGTAACCTTACTTTATATTCTTAAAAAATCCATTGACAACTTTTCGAAAGATTAAGATAAGTTTAATCCTTATCTATTGTTAAAACTTTCATTTCGTCTTGTCAAGATATATTCAAACAAAATAATGATTATTCATAATATAACAGGATATACGATATATGGCGAGAGTCTTCGCACTTTTACGGCGATGGCTTTTGAAAATGGGAAAGTGCTTGAAATCGGTGATTTCGAGTCATTAAGTGCTAAATATCCTGAGGCGGAACAGTATGATGGAGAGAACAGGATCCTTTTACCGGGACTAATTGACGCACACGGACATGTATTAGGGTTGGGTTATTCAAAAATTGATGTGGATTTAACAGAAACGAAATCGTTATCTGAGGCTCTTGAAAAAGTGGCTGATTGCAATCAAAAATCCATAAATGCTGAATGGATCAGAGGCAGAGGCTGGAATCAGGAACGCTGGCGGGAAGGTCGTTTCCCAACAGCACAAGATCTTGATGAAATAGCACCGGACCATCCTGTTTGGCTGTTACGTGTTGATAATCATGCCGGCTGGGCTAATTCCAAAGCTTTGGAAATAGCCGGCATCACTAAAAACACTAATGACCCGGATAGTGGTAAAATAGTAAGGGATAAAGACGGAAACCCATCCGGTTTGTTGATTGATCGTGCGATGGATATCATGGAACAGGTAGTCCCGGATCGAACGATTCAGGAAAATGAACGAGCTCTCAAAAAAGCTTTAGAAAGACTGCGAGAGTTTGGACTTACAAGTGTAGGTGATGCGGGAATTACCGCACCGATCTTTGACCTTTACAAAAAATTTGTGGATGAAGATAAAATGAGTTGCCGGATTTATGCTATGATTCTCATGGATCATCCCGATTTTGAAGTCTTATCAGAAAAAGGTCCGGTTACAAGTTATGGAGATGATCGTCTTTCCTTGCAAAGTGTAAAAATATTTACAGACGGTGCTCTTGGAAGCAGGGGCGCAGCGATGATAAAGCCTTACTCAGATGATCCCGATAGCAGAGGTTTACTATTTTATTCACAAGACAAGTTGAATAAAATGGTAGAAAAAGCCATATCTAAAGGATTTCAGGTCAATATTCATGCTATTGGAGATCGGGCTAATCATCAGGTTTTGGATGCATTTCAGCAAGCTGAAAAGAAATTTGGGGTTCGGGGACTACGACATCGTGTGGAACATGCGCAAATTGTGGCTCCGAAAGATATTCCTCGTTTTAAATCGTTACATTTGATTGCATCGATGCAACCGACGCATGCCACAAGCGATTTGAATATGGCAGAAGATCGCATCGGCCGGGAGAGAATGCAAGCGGCTTACGCTTGGCAGACGTTTTGCAGACAGGGGACTGTTATGGCCGGTGGTTCTGATTTTCCTGTTGAAAGCGCAAATCCTTTTTATGGATTATATGCCGCGGTAACCCGACAGGATCTTTCGGGATATCCTGAAGGTGGCTGGTATCCGGATGAAAAGATGACTCGATTGCAGGCTTTTAAGGCATTTACAGTGAATGCGGCCTTTGCTCAGCATCAGGAACAAATGATTGGAAGTCTTGAACCGGGAAAATGGGCCGATTTTATTTTAGTGGATAAAGATTATTTTAAGATTCCTGAAAATGAAATTTGGAAAATTAAAGTTTTAGAAACTTGGTTTTCAGGGAAAAGGGTGTTTTCAAAAAGGAATTAGTTTGATTTAAGTTTTGGATGGAAAATTATTATGAAGATTAGAGTAGCTCAATTAAATCCAATTGTTGGCGACATCGATGGAAACAAGCGTAAAATTATAAATGCGATGCGGTTAGCGGAAAATGATGAGATGGACATCCTTATCGTGCCGGAATTATGTCTGCTCGGTTATCCGCCAATGGATTTATTGGAGAGAACCACATTTCGGGAATATGTGTATAAAACCAATGAGGAAATCATCTCTGAAACCGGTGAAACGGCATTGATATTTGGTACTATCACAGCCAATCGAAGCGAAACAGGCAGAAAAATGTATAATGCCGCGTTAATGGCTCATCAAGGAAAATTACTGGCGGAAGTACATAAGACGCTGCTTCCGACATATGATGTATTTGATGAATATCGTTATTTTGAGCCTAATGTGGATTTTTCACCGGTTCGTTTTAAGGGTGTATCCTTTGGAATCACCGTTTGTGAAGATATCTGGAATCACCAAAATGAATATCAATATCATCTTTACAGTATAGCTCCAGCGAAAAAATTAAAAGAAGCGGGAGCCCAGGTATTAGTTAATATTTCTGCTTCACCTTTTACAAAGCGGAAACCCGATCTTCGTTTTCAAATGTTGCAAGGACATGTACGTGATTTAAAGATCCCCATATTTTATGCCAATCAGGTTGGGGCAAATACCGAACTGGTGTTTGATGGTGATTCCACCATATTAAACGCTCAGGGCCAATTATGTGAACGAGCATCCTTATTTGAGGAAGATTATGTCGATGCGTCTTTAAATGAGGATACCAAAGAGGTAGGGTCTATTACCGAACGAAAGGGATCTGGTTATGGAAGCGAAGAGCTTTTATTCAGAGCTGTTACACTTGGATTAAGAGATTATGTCAATAAATTAAAAATCGCTAAAAAGGTGATTGTTGGACTAAGCGGAGGGATCGACTCTACACTGGTTGCTGCGATCGCTGCAGAGGCTTTGGGTCCGGATAGGGTAATGGGAGTGACAATGCCATCTAAGTTTTCATCGAGTGGTAGTGTTACAGACTCCGAATTATTGGCTAAAAATCTCGGTATTGAATTACATGAACTGGCTATAAAAAATATTTATGATGCCTATATTGATACATTATATCCGTTGTTTAAAGACACAGCATTTAACGTAGCGGAAGAAAATATTCAAAGCAGAGCTCGCGGTGTTATCCTGATGTCCATTTCCAATAAATTTGGTCATATGGTACTGAATACAGGAAATAAATCCGAAATGGCTGTTGGTTATTGTACGCTGTATGGTGACATGGCCGGTGGCGTGTCAGTGATTTCTGATATCTACAAAACCGAAGTTTACGCCATCAGCAAATGGTTAAACGAGCATTATTATAAAAAAGAGATCATTCCTCAATCCATTATTGATAAAGAGCCGAGCGCCGAGTTACGTCCCAATCAGAAGGACACCGATTCGTTGCCGGAATATGCTCAATTAGATGCTGTGTTACGAGCTTATATTGAAGATCAGTTATCACAGAAAGAAATCATAAATAATGGATACAATAAAGAATTAGTGGAAAAAGTAGTGCGGCTGGTCGATTTAAATGAGTACAAACGTCGACAAGCGGCTCCTGGCTTTCGTGTTAGTCCGAAAGCTTTTGGGTTTGGACGCAGAATGCCCATTGTCCAAAAGTGGACAGGACATGAAAATGGAATCCATTCAAAATAAGAATTGAGATTAAATAGTTTTTACTTTTAGCTTATGTAATAATAATTTATAACTGATAAGTTCAGATAAATTATTATTTTAAGATATATTCGAAACGGCTTGGTTCAAATAACGAAATAAGATCTGATTTTTTTAAATTTTATTGCAAAAAAGGGATAAATTTTTTCGTGCTGTAGGTATGATTCATTATATTTACACTTATTCAAGTTTATCCCACTTCATTTATTATCCACCAAAACCATAAATAGCAGACTTTAAAAACGGTTTATAATGCTGAGAAAGGTTACCTTACTCCTCATCACGATATTTCTCTGTCAAGCAAAAATTGTATTTAGCCAAAATGCAGATCAATCGGACACTACCATCGAAATGCTGCCTATGCCGGAAGTTCGATTGCCTTATAATAATCCGATAGAGCCCTCGCAATCGGATTTAATGACACGGGAATCCTCCCTTCCTACATTAAATGGCTATCAGAAAAAGATTATCCAAAAAATTGCAAATATTTATAAGATTCAGGTTTTAGCGCTTGAATCGCAGGTTTCCGATGATCCGGTCAGTACCGAAAAATATATTAATCAGGCTCTTTCATCGATTCAAAAAATGATGGATGATTATCCGGGTGTGCAGTCGAACAGACGTTTTACAGAGTTATATCGCACCGTCATGACCGAATATCAGGAGTTTTATGGAATATCTAAGCCCGTAAATCAGGAAATTGGCGATATTTTCAAAATTCGGGACGAAATGTTTTCGGATGATAATAATTGGTTTAATGGGGATTATTTCGTCTTGCCCGATCACATTCAGGAAAATAAATCGGTTGTTCCCTTACCCATTAATAAAGAGGTGAAAAATCATCTGGCCTATTTATGGATTAAACATCCCGACGTGATGAAACGTTGGCTGGAAAGGGCACAGGTTTATATTCCGATGATGAAAAAAATCTTTAAAAAAGTCGGTGTGCCTCAGGATTTGGTTTATATGTCTATGATCGAGAGCGGCTTGGTTCCCTATGCTGAAAGTCGTGCAAGAGCTGTGGGAATGTGGCAGTTCATCCGGTCAACCGGCAAAATGTATGGACTCAAAGTAAACTGGTGGGTCGATGAACGACGTGATCCGGTAAAATCGACAGAAGCCGCAGCCGAATATTTGAAAGATCTCTATAAATTATGGGGAAATTGGCATCTCGCAATAGCGGACTATAATGTAAGTCCATACAGAATTAAAAGGGCCATCAGATTAACACATGGTAAAAAGAATTACTGGAAAATTTATCATTACCTGCCCCGGGAAACACGTGGATATGTTCCCTCTTATATCGCAACAACTATCATTGCTACTCATCCCAAGCAATTTGGTTTCAAGAAAAATTATGGTGAAAGCTCATATCAGTACGATGTTGTAAAAATTAAAGGATCGGTTGATTTGAGTATATTAGCGAAGTGCGCCGGTATCACGACCGATTCGTTGAAGAATCTGAATCCGGAATTGTTACGATGGGCCACACCTCCGGGTAACGACCCCTTTGCATTGAAAATACCGGCAGGTGATAAATCAACTTTTCTTGCAAACTACAAAAATGTTCCAAGTTCGAAGAAAAGACAAATGATAGTACACATGGTAAAACGTGGCGAAACATTGGGACATATTGCTCATCATTACGGTATATCAGTCAGGGCATTGTTTGCTGCGAACAAGAATCTGCACAGAACGATCTATCCGGGCCAAAAAATTGCTATTCCGTTACGAAAGGGGTCCAATAGTAGTAAATACACCGTTCCAAAATTAAGAAGAAGGTCAAGATCTCGCTATCGGAAGCCACCACATTCGGTTCGGTTATATTATACTGTGAAAAAAGGTGACAATATTGGATATATTGCGGAATGGTATCATACCTATGCGTGGAAAATTCGTGCCTGGAATCATATTAGTAATTTAATCAGAGTCGGAGAGAAGCTCAGAATTTATGTACCGGCCTCCGAGAAAAAATATTACGAACGAATTAACCATATGTCTTTTGCTGCCAAGCAGGATCTTGCGAAAAACGGCAGTAAACCGAAAGTAAGACTTGCAAATTCAGGAAATTACATTAAATATACAGTTAAGAGAAACGATAATCTTTCGGACATAGCAAATGCATTTAATACTTCGATTCATGCGATAAAACGTATTAATCATTTGCATTCATCAAGAATTTATGTTGGTCAAACAATTCTGATTAAAAAGAATGATTGACCGGGAGTTAAAGAAAAATGAAAATCTGGAAAAGAAGCTACTTAGGTATAGTAGCCCTTAGTCTGGTGGTTATGACCTCCATCGGTTTTACCTATTATTCCGATCTTTTTTTCCAGATAAAAAAAAGTATTACCATATTCAGCGACGTCTTCAGGGAGGTGTCGCTGAATTATGTTGATCCTGTAAATCCTGAAAAGATTATGGAAACAGGGATCGACGCGATGCTTTCCACACTAGATCCCTATACGGTTTTCATTGATGAATCAGATAATCAGGAAATAAATATTATCACGAGGGGGAAGTATGCCGGAGTGGGTCTTGAAGTAGGCGCTCGTGGTGGAAACCTTGTGGTTATAGCACCTCTTGATGGTTATCCTGCTTACAGAAAAGGGGTAAAAGCAGGGGATATTATATTACAAGTTAACGATCATAAGGTAACCGATTTATCACCCGAAGAATTACAAAATCAATTACGAGGGGAACCCGGAACCCATTTATCCTTAACGGTTAAGAGATATAATGTAGAGCAACCCATTACTTTTAATTTAGTAAGAGAAGTTATTGTAATTCATAATGTTACCTATTATGGTTATATTAACAAGGATAAAACAATAGGTTATATTCTACTTAGTCATTTTTCTGAGAATGCCGGTGAGGAAGTTAAACAGGCCATTAAAAAACTTCGGGAAACCTCTGATCTGAAGGGATTAATTCTTGATCTTCGCAATAATCCAGGTGGATTACTTTCGGAAGCTGTGAATACTTTGGATAATTTTGTTAAACCTGGAGTGGAAGTAGTAAGAATCAAAGGAAGAGACCCTGAAAGTAATACGCCTTATTATTCTTCGGGTAATCCACTTTATTTAAATAAACCGTTAATTATATTACAAAACCATGGTAGCGCAAGTGCTTCGGAAATTGTTACCGGTGCACTTCAAGACCTCGACAGAGCCGTAATTGTTGGGACTAATAGCTTTGGAAAAGGGCTTGTGCAGGTTATACGTCCTTTGTCGTATAATACCGCACTTAAAATAACGACTGCCAAATATTACACGCCAAGCGGACGATGCATTCAGGCGATTAATTATACACATGATAAAAATATACACAACGGAAAAATTCATATTCCGGATTCCTTACGGAAATCATTTAAGACGAAAAATGGACGTACTGTGTATAATGGAAATGGAATTGAACCGGACGTTAAATTACCGGAAGGTAATGAAAGTTTGTTAGAAATTGCTCTTCGACAACATAGTATGTATTTCTTTTTTGCGAATAAATATGTATCAGAGCATAAAAATTTTAATATTAAATTAAATAATGATTCATTGTTTCATGCATTTAAGGATTTTATTGATCGGAAGAAATTCACGTATGAAACGAATACAGGGCATTTGCTTAACCATTTGCGATCTCAACTGAAACAACAGAAATTACTAAAACAGGCTGAAGTTCATTTAGATTCACTTCAGAAACTGGTTAATAAACAATATAATTTAGAATTTGAAAGAGAAGCACCTGAAATTAATAAAGAACTTTATTTAGAGCTGGTATCAAGATATCAGGATTCTAAGAACCAAATAAAGTTTGAACTCAAGCACGATAGATATGTACGTCAGGCTGTGCAAATTCTCCAAAACAAGAGAAAATATCACAGGCTGCTCTCTTATGTAAAGAACTAACGAATATTTTGAAAAAATCGGATCTTCATATTCATACGACTGCCTCAGATGGTAAATTAACTCCAAAACAAATAGTAGAATTAGCACAGGAAAGAGAACTTGAACTTATTTCCATAACAGACCATGACACCATAGGTGGTTATGAAGAAGCGAAGACCGAAGGTTTGAAAAGAGGAATTGAAGTGATTCCCGGAGTAGAGATTACCTCTGATTTTAAAGATGAGGAATGTCATATTCTGGCGTACTGTTTTGATCCCAATGACAGCAATATGCTTTCTTTTCTGAATGATCAAAGCCTCATTAGAGTTGAACGAGCCCAAAAAATCATAAAAAAACTTAATAAACTCGGATTTGATATCACATTCGATGAAGTGCGCGCGATGGCCGGGAAAGGGGTGATTGCACGACCACATATAGCTGCTGTTCTGGTAGAAAAAGGATATGTGGCAAACTACAGAGAGGCTTTTATACGTTATCTTGGTAATCATGCTCCGGCATACTACAAATGCAAGTATAAGTCGGTTGAAGAAATTATTTCCATTGTACATGATGCCGGAGGTGTTGTAATTTTAGCTCATCCCGGAACCCATTATTCCGATCATGATCTTCATGAATTTATTGAGATGGGAATCGATGGCTTTGAATATATACATCCAAGCCATAACTACTTGTTGCAAAAAAAATATGAGCGTTTAGCCGATAAATATGGTTTATTAAAAACCGGTGGAAGTGATTTTCATGATATCCGGTTTGATGAAAAGATAAATTTTGGAGTTATTGCAATAAATACAAAAATTGCACGACGATTACTGGAATTTAGTGATGATTCTAAACATATTCACACAACGTTTTAAAAAGATATTACGATAATGGGAGTCAAAATTATTGAAGGATCATTTACGGATACCGATGTAACCATCGCTCTTGTCGTATCCCGCTGGAATGAATTTATTACGGATCGGTTAAAAGAAGGAGCTGTGCATGCTTTACGGAGACATGGTATTCCCGAAGATCAGATCACGATTGCTTATTGTCCGGGAGCGTATGAGATCCCGTTAACAGCCCAAACACTGATTGATACAGATAGTTTTGATGGTGTAGCCTGTCTGGGAGCTGTTATCCGTGGTGCTACGCCTCATTTTGATTATGTCTGCAACGCTGTAAATAATGGAATAAATCAATTAAATTTATCTTCAGGAAAGCCTGTAACGTTCGGAGTATTAACAACAGATACAATAGAACAGGCAATTGAGCGTTCAGGAACGAAAGCAGGCAATAAAGGTGAAGAAGCAGCCGTAGCACTTCTAGAGATGGTTTCACTAATAAATAAAATAAAACAGTGAGATTAAGGCTTGAAATCGCTTGAAGAAAATTCTAATATGAAACTCTGAAAATCGGTAACTGTAATTAACCCCTTGTGAAAGCAATATCTTTAAAAAAAGATTCTCAGACTGAAGAGGATCGTATCAAGCAATCACAACTTAAGGCATCGGGAGAAATCCCTGTCCATATAGCTATAATTATGGATGGTAATGGCAGATGGGCGAAAGATAAAGGTAATTTGCGTATCTATGGTCATAAAGTTGGCGTTGATTCTGTGCGTGATATAACCGAAGCTTGCGCACAATTAGGTGTCAAATATCTTACTTTATATGCATTTTCTACAGAAAATTGGAATCGCCCTTCTACTGAAGTAAGTGCTCTCATGCAGATATTAATACAGAGTTTGAGAAAAGAAGCCCGTAGATTAAATAAAAATGACATCAAATTAACAGCAATTGGTCAAATTGATCGTTTTCCCAAAATTTGCCAACGTGAATTGGATGAGGCCATGGACATGACCAAAGACAATAAACGTATGCAATTATGTCTTGCGTTAAGTTATTCGGGCCGCTGGGATATCACACAAGCGGTACAAAAGATTGCTTCTAAGGTTAAAAAGGGAGAAGTTCTACCGGAAGATATTTCAGATGATTTAATTGGCAGCCTCTTATCAACCGGTGGCGAGCCGGATCCGGATTTAATTATTCGTACAAGTGGTGAATATAGAATCAGTAATTTCTTATTATGGCAATTGGCCTATTCTGAATTGTATATCACGCAAACTTGTTGGCCGGATTTCAGACGGAACGAGTTATATAATGCAATTACATCCTTCCAAAAACGAGAACGACGGTATGGTAAAATATCTGAACAGGTAAGAAATAATGGCTCACATTTGGGGTTATAAATAAATAATGTTTGGCTTACCTTTGTCGTTATTCAAATTCATAGTAACCAAGTATATTAAAAAACAGACGTGGAAATCAGTCAGTTAAAGAAAAATATTATTCTTTTTACATTAGTAGTATTCATCGCAAGTTCCTGGATGGTTCAAAAAGCTCAAGCACAGGAGGTTAAAAAAGATACCACTCAGTTTAAGATTGAGAATCCTCTGGATCAGGTGCAGGAGCAGTATATTATTAAAAAGATCACCGTGAAAGGAGCGAAGCATTATAGTGATAATTTTATTATCACAACTTCCGGATTGAGTGTGGGGGAATCCATTTCTGTTCCGGGTAAGAAAATTTCAAATGCCCTTAAAAATCTATATCAGACCGGATTATTCTCGAGTGTGAAAATATTACAGACCAAAACCTCGGGTAATCAAATATATCTGGAGATTGTAGCTACCGAACAACCACGTCTGGCCTCTTATAAATTTAAAGGGATTAAACGATCGGAACGTAATGATCTTAAGGATAAAATGACCTTATTGACAGGTTTTGCGGTTACTCAGTCTGCCAAGATGCAGGCTAAAAATACCATTAAACGCTTCTTCGCCGGTAAAGGATATCGCGGAACGACTGTAAATATAAAAGAAATCCCTACAGATACGGTACATAACCGGGTTGTTCTTCAATTCGATATAAACAAAGGGAAACGTCTGGAAATCAAAAAAATATCATTTGAGGGGAATAAGCATTATTCCGGACATAAACTCAGAAAAGAGTTAAAAGGAATTCATCAGGATGCCTGGTGGCGTATCTTTTCCAAAGCTTTGTTCAAAAAGAAAAAATATGATAAGGCTAAAAAGCATTTAATCGATTTTTATCATAAGAATGGATATCGCGATGCCCGAATCGTGAAAGATTCGGTTTATGTCTATGATTACAAACGTGGTAAAAAAGGTCTCGGTGTTAAAATCGATTTACAGGAAGGTCCTCAGTATTTCATACGAAATATTACCTGGGATGGTAATACTGTGTATACCAATAAACAGTTGACGGCTGCTCTGAATTTGCATAAAGGTGATATCTTCAATGAGCAGAAGATGGACGATAACATCCACATGAATAAGAACAATAACGATATCACGAGTATGTATCAGGATATCGGTTATCTATTTTTCCAGATTCAACCCGAAGTGGATGTCGTTCATAAAGATTCCGTTGATCTGCATTTCCATATTACCGAAGATAAAATTGCACATATTAAGAAAGTTGAGATTAATGGAAACACACGAACGCACGATAACGTCATTCGCCGAAATTTGAGAACCCTTCCGGGTGCTAAATATAGCCGATCCAACATTATGCGTTCCGTTCGGGAATTGGCTCAACTGAAATATTTTGTTTCAAAGGATATCAAGCCGAATCTCGATTATGATTATCAGAATAAAACCGTGAATGTGATTTATAACTTGAAGGAATCGACAGGTACGGATAACTTCGAATTTTCCGGTGGTTTCGGCGGACAAGGAATTGGACTGATTTTATCAGCAAAATTGAACTTTAATAACTTCTCGATTCAAAATATTGGGAATAAATCGGCTTGGAATCCATTACCGAGTGGGGATGGACAAAAATTGTCGCTTGGTGCTCAGGTAACGGGTGGTGGATATCAAAGCTATAATGTAGGTTTCCAGGAACCATGGGTTAACGACAAACCGATGTCGCTTGGTTTTAATGTCCAATACAGTCTGTATAATTATAAAGATTATTACACAGGGCTCCAGCGCTACGACAAATTATTCAGTACCAGTGTTTATTCCACTCGTAATTTAAACTGGCCGGATGACTATTTTTCGCAAACCACGTCTCTGGAATATCAGAATTACAATGTTCAAAACTCTTACTATAACCAGAATGGTAAATTATCTACGCTGACCTTAAGTGAGACCATACAACGTAATTCCATTGATAACCCGATAAATCCGACAATGGGTTCTAAATTGTCTCTGACCGGTGAAATTGCGCCCCCGATCGGTAAATTCTCACAATACTATAAAGTGACTTTCAAATATCAGCATCATATGCCCATTATTGGTAAGCTTGTATTTACCAATGGTATAGAAATAGGTGATATGGGTTGGTTAGGTAAAAAGAACCGGAGTCCATATGAACGATTTTATCTTGGTGGTACGCCATTACAGCAACGCCAGACTTTTACACGTGATAATATTGATTTGAAGGGTTATCCCGGTGGTTTTGGCGGATCCATTTCACCCTATGTGAATGGAAATCCGGTTGGTGGTACGATGTACACCAAATATATGACGGAAATGCGATATCCTGTTGTTAATAATCAGCAGGTACAACTTATACCGTATCTGTTTGCTGAAGGTGGTAATGCTTATCTCGGTTTGAAAAACTTTGATCCGTTCAAAATAAAACGATCAGCTGGTTTTGGATTACGTATTTATTTACCGATTTTAGGTTTGGTCGATCTGAGTTATGGTTATCGCTTCGACGGTATACCAAACACAAATGTAAAACCGGGAAAATGGGAATTTCTGTTTAATATAGGATCACCCTTTTAATGCATAGATTTTTCAAGACTTTCATATTACTTTCAGCTGTATTCTTTGCTGCAGGTGCTGGGAATGTGAGAGCTCAGAATCAAAAGATTGGATATATTGATTCTGATTATATTCTTTCTAAGATTCCTGAGTATTCAGGGATCAAGCAACGTTTGCAGGAGATGAGCAAACAATGGAAAGCGAAGTTACAAAAGATGCAGGATCAGATTGATCAAATGCAAAAAGATTATCAGGCTAAAGAAATTCTTTATACACCTGAAGTTCGCAAGGAGAAGAAAAAAGAGATTCAAAATAAAGTGGATGCCAGAAAAGCTTATATGGATAGTAAGTTTGGGCCTAACGGTGAATATTTTCAAAAACAAAAAGAATTGCTTCAGCCATTACAACAAAAAATCCTCAATGCCGTTAATAAGATTGCACAACGAGAGGGATATGATTTTGTTTTTGATCGTTCCGGTGATTATTTGTTTCTTTATACTCGTTCCGAATGGAATTTAAGTGATAAAGTACTACAAGAAATGGGTGTACAAGTAGATAACACGAGCAAATAATAAAAAAACTTATTATTATCTCGCACTATCTATTTTATAATTAAAAAAATGTCTATGAGTTCTATTAAAAATAAAATAATATCAGCAGCTTTATGTTTGATGATTCTGTTTCCCGTCATGTCGCAAGCGCAGAATATGCGTATTGGGTATATGAATCCTCAGAAAGTGTTAAATGCATTGCCTGAAAAAGCTGTGATACAAAAGAAGTTAAATGCATATTTGCAGCAAAAACAAAAAGATTACTCGAAAAAAGCGGCTGACTTACAAACACAGATACAGGCTTATCAAAAGAAGAAAGCCAGTATGAGTAAAGCTGAGAATCAAAAAGAGCAATCTCGTTTAAATAATCTGACTCAAAACCTGGATAAATATCGTTCCAGTATTCAAGACGATTTGCAAACAAAAAGAAGCCAATTACTTAGTCCTGTATTGGATAGAATCAACAAAGCCATAAAATCTGTCGCTGATAGTATGAATTTGGATTTCGTTCTCAATAAAGAAACTAGTCAGGGAGAAACCATTCTCATGTATGTTTCACAGAATGGAAAACAAAAATTCGATATTACACAAAAAGTAATAGATAAACTCACGAACAAATAACGTATAAAGAAATGATAAAGAGAAGCATCGCATTAGGTATTCTGGTTATATGCCTTGGCTTTATTACACAGACGTCTCATGCCCAACAGTTAAAAATAGGCTACGTCGATCCACAAGCCATCCTCCAAAAAATGCCAGCTATGGCAGCCGTTCAAAAGAGACTTCAAAATTATGCTTCAACCAAGCGAAAGGAATTAGCTGATAAACAGGCAAGTTTCAGAGAAGAAGTTCAGCAGTTTCAACAAAAGTCAGCTGTAATTTCCGACGCTGCCAAGAAAAAAGAACAACAGCAGTTGCAGCAAAAAAGTCAGGAATTGCAAAAACTGAAAAGTCAGTATCAACAAGAAATTCAAAAGAAACAATCTGATCTTGTAAGTCCGTTACTGAATCAAATACAGGATGCCATTAACAAAGTCGCCAAGAAAATGAATTTGACCTATGTGTTAAATACAACAACAGGCGATGGCAGTTATATCATTCTGTATGCTTCTGATTCAGCTCAAAAGAAATATGATATCACGGATCAGGTGATGTCTCAGCTGAATCTGGACTAAACAAACAGATAGGTTTTTTTTACCAGCATTGTTTTAATAAAAAGCAGGTATTTAAGGTATACCTGCTTTTTCTATTTAACGTGTATTCAATATTTATAGACATATTTTTTTGTTTCATATCCACGTTTGGAAGATCTCTCACCCAAAAAGCGGGTTCGATATGAGGCCTTTGCGTGGTGTTTTTTTAAACAGGAACATGATCGCGTCATTTCGACCGGAGGTGAGTAGTGATTTGGCAATCCCTTGCCGTTGTTGGGGCTTATGGCTGTGGTTACGGAAGGGGATCGCCCCGAAAGCATGCGGGATTCCTAAAGTCACTTCGGCAAAAAGCGCCTCGCGATGACACTCATGATGTTTGCATACTCA
>Ga0102962_1000140_pt1 | contig 41502 bp, 34 predicted proteins | sample SalPonF2_C_D2_MG_FD_84519 | JGI IMG/M metagenome (GOLD analysis project Ga0102962, IMG submission 84519) | Salt pond soil microbial communities from South San Francisco under conditions of wetland restoration - Salt Pond MetaG SF2_C_D2_MG ...
CACGATGCCGATGAGGTAGTAACCGTAGAAGCCGAAGACCATAGCTCCTTCTCGTCCTCCTTGCACGGCCACAGCGGCCGCAATGCGATCGAGCGATACGGCGCGCCTCACGAGCGACGCGCCGACTTGAGCTAAGTATACTCAGATTCTATGAGAATCCATGGGAAGCCACGGCACGGTCGCCGGCGCCGTCGACCGCCCGCCGGCGACCGTGCCGACCTCAGGGCTTGGCGACCTCCATGGACTCCACGGCGAAGCGCACCGCTGTCCGCTCCTCGTTCTGGAGCTCGAGCTTGACGAACGACGGCCACGTGCGCAGGTCCAGACCTTCCGCTTCGATGTACGAGCGTGCGATCGCGATCGCCTTCACGGCCTGGTTCACGGCGTGAGGGCCGATCGCTTGGACCTCGACTTCCCCCTCGTTTCGAAGGAGCGCGGCGATGGCCCCGGCGACGGAGTTGGGTCGCGACGATCCGGAGACGCGTAGGACTTCGATGGTGGACCTCCTGGGGTTCCCGTCCTGGTCGAGTCACGCCCATCCGGACGTCGATCACGGCGGATGGTCTCCCGGTGGCTCGCCCTTCGACGACGTGCGTGGCTCCTCCCGAATCCTTCCTGGCTCGCTTCGAGTCCCTCTAGTGTGCGGCATGGAAGGCGTGCCTCGCAAGCGCAAGCGCCACGTCGCCGTCCTTGACACTCGGGCAGGCCGCTCCGTATACTCCCCCCCAATGACGAGCGCTCCCCATTCGGACGCGATGATCCACGACCTACAGCTAGGTCCAGGGGGCTCTACGGTTTAGACGCTTCGGCTGAGAGCCTGTGGCCCCGCCTCCTTCGGTAAGGCGGGGCCTTTTTCGTTCGAGATCCGACCGCGACACGAGAGAAGAGGTAGGAGGAGCCATGAAAGGTGCAGAAGCCCTGTTGAAGGCGCTGGAGCGCCACGGTGTGGACACCGTCTTCGGCCACCCCGGAGGCGCCATCCTGCCGGTCTACGATGCCCTCTACGATTCGCCGATCAAGCACGTGCTGGTCCGGCACGAGCAGGCGGGCGCCCACGCTGCCGACGCCTACTACCGGGCGTCGGGTCGGGTCGGGGTGTGTTTCGCGACCAGCGGTCCGGGCGCGACGAACCTCGTCACGGGCCTCGCGACGGCGCAGATGGACTCCTCGGCGGTGGTGGCGGTGACCGGGAACGTGGCGACCTCGCTCATCGGCACCGACGCCTTCCAGGAGGCCGACGTCTACGGCATCACCGCTCCGGTGACGAAGCACAACTATCTGGTCAAGAACGTGGACGACATCCCGCGGGTGGTGGCCGAGGCCTTCCACATCGCATCCACCGGCCGCCCCGGGCCGGTCCTGATCGACCTCCCCAAGGACGTGCAGCAGGCCGAGTTCCACGGCAGCTTCGACGTCGAGATCGACCTCCCCGGCTACCGCCCGACGCTGACGGGGCACGCCAAGCAGGTGCGCAAGGCGGCCGAGGCCGTGCGCGCGGCCAGGCGACCCGTGATGATGGTCGGCGGTGGCGGCCAGGTGGCGTCGGAAGAAGTGATGGCCTTCGCGCGCAAGAAGGGGATCCCGGTCATCACCACGCTGATGGGCATCGGCGCGTACCCCGCCGGCGAGCGCCAGGCGCTGCGCATGCCCGGCATGCACGGCACGGTGACGGCGAACCGGGCCATCACCCACTGCGACCTCATCCTGGGTGCCGGCCTGCGCTTCGACGACCGGGTCACCGGCAAGATCAGCCGCTTCGCCCCCAACGCCACCGTCGTCCACGTCGACATCGATCCGGCCGAGATCTCGAAGCTGGTGAAGGCGCACGTGCCCGTGGTGGGCGACCTTCGCGAGGTACTCCCCAGGCTCGCCGATGCGCTCGACCGCCTCGAGATCGACGACTGGTGGGAGCAACTGGAGGAGTGGAAGGGGATGTACCCCGAGCGCTACAAGACCACCCAGCCGCTGGTGTCGCAGGAGGTGATCCAGCTCCTCCACCAGGCCACGGGCGGCGAGTGCGTCGTGACGACCGAGGTGGGCCAGCACCAGATGTTCGCCGCGCGGCTGTTCCCGACCAAGCGACCACGCACCTTCATCACCTCCGGGGGCCTCGGCACCATGGGCTTCGGGCTCCCCGCCGCCATCGGTGCGGCCTTCGCGCGCCCCGGCGAGCAGGTGGTCCTGATCGCCGGTGACGGCAGCGTCCAGATGAACATCCAGGAGCTCGCAACGCTCTACAAGCACCAGCTGCCCGTGGTGGTCGCCATCCTCAACAACGGCGTGCTCGGCATGGTGCGGCAGTGGCAGGAGATGTTCAGCGCCAAGCGCTACAGCGAGATCTACCTGGCGGACTCCAACCCGGACTTCGCCAAGCTCGCGGAGGCCTACGGGCTCGACGGGTACAACGTCTTCGACCGCGAGACGGCGGCCGAGGTCGTGCCGCGGGCCCTCGCCAAGGGCAAGCCCGCGGTCATCAACTTCTTCGTCTACGAGGCCGAGAAGGTCTTCCCGATGATCCCGGCGGGAGCCGGAGTGGACGAGATGATCGTCGGGGACCAGGAGCCCGACGACGCACCGGCGCCGGACCCCTCCGAGGTGCCCGCGTGAGCGCCGCCCGCCACGTGATGAGCGTGACCGTGCGCGACCGTCCCGGCGTGCTGGTGCGCATCGCCGGGCTCTTCGCCCGGCGCGGGTTCAACATCGAGTCGCTGTCCGTGGCGCAGTCCGAGGAGCCGGGCGTGAGCCGGACCACCTTCGTCGTCAACGGCGAGGACTCCGTGCTGGAGCAGGTCCAGAAGCAGCTTCAGAAGCTCATCGACGTCATCAAGGTGATCGACCACAGCCAGGCGAAGTTCGTCGACCGCGAGCTGATGCTCATCAAGGTCGCGGTGCGCACGCCCGAGGACCGGGTGGAGATCCGTCAGATCGCGCAGGACTTCCGCGCGCGTATCGTCGACGTGGCACGCCACGCGCTCGTGTTCGAAGTCACCGGCGACGAAGGGAAGATGAACGCCTTCATCGCCCAGATGCGCGACTTCGGAATCGTCGAGCTCATCCGCACCGGTCGCGTGGCGCTGCCGCGCAGCGAGTCCGATCCCGAGCGACTACCGTCCGTCCGGTCCCGAGCCGCCTGAGCTCGCCGCATTCACGACCACCGGCAGCCGGGCGCCAGGCCCGGACGCCCCAAGCGCGTGCCGGCTCGCCGCAGCGCCGTCCACGACGGACGTCGGCGACCGAGCTTCCCTCGAACGAAGGAGAGTCCCCCCAGCATGGCGACCATCTACTACGACGACGACGCGAACCTCGAGCACCTCAGCGGCCAGACCATCGCCGTGATCGGTTACGGCTCCCAGGGCCATGCCCACGCGCTCAACGCCAAGGAATCCGGCCTGAACGTGGTGGTCGGGCTGCGCAAGGGATCGGCATCCTGGCGGCAGGCGGAGGAGGCGGGCCTCGAGGTGATGGAGGTCGACGCCGCCGCCGAGGCCGGTGACCTCGTGATGGTGTTGCTCCCCGACGAGGTGCAGGGCGCCGTCTACCGCGAGCAGATCGCCCCTCACCTGCACGACGGGAACGCCTTGCTGTTCGCGCACGGCTTCAACATCCACTTCCACCAGGTGCAGCCGCCGGCCGGCGTCGACGTCTTCATGATCGCCCCCAAGGGACCGGGGCACCTGGTCCGGCGGGTGTACACCGAGGGAGCGGGCGTTCCCTGCCTGGTGGCCATCCATCAGGACGCCACCGGGACCGCCATGCAGCGCGCCCTGGCCTATGCCAAGGCCATCGGGGGCACCCGCGGAGGCGTGCTTGAGACGAGCTTCAAGGAGGAGACGGAGACCGACCTGTTCGGCGAGCAGTCGGTTCTGTGCGGTGGCGTGACGTCGCTGATGCAGGCGGGCTTCGAGACCCTGGTCGACGCGGGGTACCAGCCCGAGATCGCCTACTTCGAGTGCGTGCACGAGATGAAGCTGATCGTGGACCTGATCTACGAGGGCGGCTTCGAGCGGATGCGCTACAGCATCTCGAACACGGCCGAGTACGGTGACTACCTCACGGGCCCCAGGATCGTCACCCAGGAGACGCGCGAGGAGATGAAGCGCGTGCTGCGCGACATCCAGACCGGGTCGTTCGCCCGGGAGTTCCTGCTGGAGAACCAGGTGGGACAGCCGCGCCTGCAGGCCCAGCGTCGCGCCACGGGGGAGACGCTGGTGTCGCAGGTGGGACGCAAGCTCCGCAAGATGATGCCGTTCATCGCGAAGGGCAACGCCTGACCCGGCGCGGATCGGCGCGACCGGGGCTTCGGAGAGAGAGTCGATCGACATGGCCCACATCAAGATCTTCGACACCACACTGCGCGACGGCGAGCAGTCGCCCGGCGTCGCGCTCAACACCAAGGAGAAGGTGGAGATCGCGCGTCAACTGGCGCGCCTCGGCGTGGACGTGATCGAAGCCGGCTTCCCCATCGCTTCGGAGGGGGACTTCCAATCGGTGCGGGAGATCGCGCGCGCCATCCAGGGGGAAGACGATCGCGTGATCGTTGCCGGCCTGGCGAGGGCCGCCCAAGGCGACATCGAGCGGGCCGCCCAGGCCGTCGAGGAGGCCGCTCGGCCGCGCATCCACACCTTCATCGCGACGAGTCCCATCCACATGGAGAAGAAGCTGAAGCTCACGCCCGACCAGGTGGTCGAGCGGGCGATCGAAGCCGTGCGTACGGCCAAGCGCTACGTCGACGACGTGGAGTTCAGCGCCGAGGACGCAGGCCGGAGCGATCGCGCCTTCCTGGTGCGCATCTTCACCGAGGCCATCGAGGCGGGGGCCACGACCATCAACGTGCCGGACACCGTGGGCTACATGATGCCCTGGGAGTACGGGGCGCTCATCGCCCATCTGCGGGAGCACGTCCCGGGCATCGACCGCGTCGACATCAGCACGCACTGTCATGACGATCTCGGCTGCGCCGTCATCAACAGCCTCGCCGGCGTGCAGAACGGCGCGACGCAGGTGGAGTGCACCGTCAACGGCATCGGCGAGCGCGCGGGCAACGCCTCGCTCGAGGAGGTCGTGATGGCCCTGGAGACCCGCAAGGACTTCTGGGACCACACCACCTCGATCGACACCACCGAGATCTACCGGTCTTCGCGACTGGTGTCCGGGCTCACCGGCATGCTGGTGCCCCCCAACAAGGCGGTCGTGGGGGACAACGCCTTCGCCCACGAGTCGGGCATCCACCAGGACGGCGTCATCAAGGCCCTCGAGACGTACGAGATCATGCATGCCGAGACCGTCGGTCGTCACGCCGGCGTGCTCGTGATGGGCAAGCACTCCGGCCGCCGGGCGTTCCGCCAGAACCTGGGGGAGCTCGGGTACGAGGGCCTCTCGGACGACGAGATCAACGTGCTGTTCCGGCGCTTCAAGGACCTGTGCGACCGCAAGAGCCACGTCACGAGCGAGGACATCCGCGCGCTGGTGGACGCCGAGACCACGCGCGTCCCGGAGACCTACCAGCTCCTGGCCGTGCAGTTCCAGTCGGGCACGGGAATGACGCCGGTGGCCACGGTTCGGCTCAAGACCGACACCGGCATCTACGAGGAGGCGTCGACCGGTGACGGTCCGGTGGACGCCGTCTATCACGCCATCGAGCGCGCAACGCAGCTCCCCCTGGAGCTCTCCAGCTACGAGATCCGCAGCGTGGGGGCGGGGAAGGACGCCATGGGCGAGGTGACGATCCGGGTGCAGAGCGACGGCCGCAGCGTGCACGGGCGCGGGCTCTCCACCGACGTGGTGGAGGCCTCGGCTCAGGCCTACATCGACGTGCTCAACAAGCTGGCAGCGGGGGTGGGCCGCCGGACGGACGCCAGCGAGGAGATGACCACCCCGTGACGAAGGCCGGACACGCGAGCGGCCTGACCGCGCCGGGCGGCCTCCACTAGGGACCCCGGGAGGCGAGACGTGGGCGAGCACGGACTGGGCACCATCGAGATCTACGACACGACCCTGCGCGACGGCACGCAGGGTCAGGGCTTCAACCTGACGGGAGCCGACAAGGTGGCGATCGCCCGTCGCCTCGACGCCTTCGGCGTCACCTACGTGGAGGGCGGGTGGCCCGGCTCCAATCCCAAGGACGTGCGCTTCTTCGACCTGATGAAGCAGGCGCCGCTCGGCCGGGCCGCGCTGGCCGCCTTCGGATCGACGCGGCGCAAGGACCGCGCCGCGGAGGACGATCCCAACCTGGCGGCGATGCTTGCCTCCGAGACCCCGGTCGTGACGATCTTCGGGAAGTCTTGGACCCTGCACGTGACCGAGGCGCTGGGCGCAACGCTGGACCAGAACCTCGAGATGATCCGCGACTCCGTGGCGCTGGTCAAGGCGAACGGGCGCAAGGTGGTGTACGACGCCGAGCACTTCTTCGACGGCCACCGCGCGGATCCGGCGTACGCCCTGGCGACGGTCGACGCCGCCATCGAGGGCGGCGCGGACACCGTCGTGCTCTGCGATACCAACGGCGGTTCGCTGCCTGACGTGGTGGCCGAGCGCGTGGCCGAGGTGTGCGGACGCACGCGGCTCACGGTGGGCATCCATGCGCACAACGATGGCGAGCTGGCGGTCGCCAACAGCCTGGCGGCGGTGGCTGCTGGCGCGCGGCACGTGCAGGGCACCATCAACGGGTACGGCGAGCGCTGCGGCAACGCCAACCTCGTGAGCGTCATCGCCAACCTGGTGCTCAAGCTCGGCGCCGACCAGCCGCAGCGCCTCGAGGGGCTTCGTGACCTGTCCCGCTTCGTCGACGAGCGCGCCAACCTGCAGCCCTCGCTGCGCAGCGCCTTCGTGGGCGACGCCGCCTTCGCCCACAAGGGGGGCGTCCACGTGTCGGCGGTGAACAAGCGGCCCGAGACGTACGAGCACATCGCGCCCGAAGCGGTCGGCAATCGCCGACGGGTGCTGCTCTCGGAGCTCTCCGGCCGCGCCAACGTCCTCGCCAAGAGCCTCGAGGAGGGGGCCTCGCCGGATGCCGCCGGCGACGCCGCGGGAGACGCGCATGCGGTCGTGCAACGCCTCAAGGAGCTCGAGGACCGCGGCTACGCCTTCGAGGGCGCCGAAGCCTCGTTCCGGCTGCTGGCCGACAAGGTGCGCGGGACCTATCGCCCGTACTTCACGCTCCACGGCTTCACCGTCATGATCGACAAGGCCGATGACGCCTCCAGCGCCCGTTGCGAGGCCACCATCCGCGTACAGGTCGGTGGCACGATGGAGCACACGGCCGCCGACGGCGACGGGCCCGTGAACGCCTTGGACCGCGCGCTGCTCAAGGCGTTGGGGCGGTTCTACCCGCAGGTGCGCGAATTGCACCTGGTCGACTACAAGGTGCGCGTGCTCTCCGGCCCGGAGACCGGCACCGCCAGCCTGGCGAGGGTCCAGGTCGAGATGAGCGACGGTCGGGACAGCTGGGGCACGGTCGGGGCCAGCACCAACATCATCGAGGCCTCCTACGAGGCGCTCGTCGATGCCTACGAATACCGTCTGCTCGCCATGGGCGCCGCCCCACAGGAGGGGCCCGCGGCGACCGCCTTCGAGGCGGTGCCGGCCGCCGACTGAACGATCCGCGATTGCATAACCATGCCCCCGGGCCGACCGCGTGTTCGCGGTTCGCTCCGTCGTTCCGTAACCCCTGGCGGGGCATGGGTTTCGCTTCATAAACGCAGCATCCCGCGCGCCGACGGTATCGAGCGCGTTGGTCGCGTCGTTGACAGGGTAGCTCGTGAACGGTATCATTTGCATCGAGGCCGCTCTCGAAGCGGCCGGTCCTGTAAGGAGTTGCCGCGTCCTGCAAGGGCTTGATAGCTGGCGGCCAGCGTGAGGAATCCGTTGATCAGGTTGCTGATTCGAATGCCGGGGGCCGCACCCGAGGGCTAGCGCCTCGAGGAGCCTCGTTCCATGCGCGCCGGGCGGCGATCCCGCGGGCGCGTCGTCCGCTCTCCACAGCCCGTCACGACCCTCGTCCCCCACGGGAGGATGCGATGCACCAGTACTCCGACGTCTCGACCCTGGCCTGGCCCCGTGAGCGCGACGCTTGCGGCGTCGGCTTCGTCGCCGACATGGGCGGCCGGAGGAGCCACGACGTTCTGGCGTACTCCCTGCAGGCGCTGCACAACCTGGCGCACCGCGGCGCGGTCAGCGCCGACGGCAAGACGGGCGACGGGGCGGGCGTGCTCACCCAGATCCCGCACCGGCTGTTCCGGCGCGAGCTCGAAGCCCGCTCGATCTTCCTGGAGCGCGATCGCGATCTCGCGGTGGGCGTGTTCTTCGTGGCGAACGACGCTCCGTACAAGAAGATCTACGCGCTGGTGCGCGACGAGATCGCGCGCAGCCCCCTCAAGACGCTGTTGTGGCGCGACCCGCCGCGCGACGACAGCGCGCTCGGGGAGCAGGCGCTGGCACGTCGGCCGATCCTGCGCCAGGTGCTGCTGGGCAAACCCGAATGGCTCAGCGACGACGGCTTCGAGCGTCAGCTCTACGTGACCCGCAAGCGCATCGAGCACCGGCTCCGGGAGGCCGGCCTCGGGCGCGCCTACATCCCGTCGTTCTCGAGCAGGACCATCAGCTACAAGGGGCTGATGGTGGCCGATCAGCTCCCGAAGTTCTATCTCGACCTGGCGGACCCCGATTTCGACACCGCCATCGCCGTCTTCCACCAGCGCTACAGCACCAACACCATGCCGCGCTGGTCGCTGGCCCAGCCCTTCCGGTTCCTCGCGCACAACGGCGAGATCAACACCCTGCAGGGCAACGTCAACTTCATGCGGGCGCGTGAGCCGATGATGTCGAGCTACCTGTGGGGCCCGGAGGTGCGGGATCTGCAGCCCATCATCGAGCCCGGTGGCAGCGACTCCGCGGCGCTCGACAACGCCCTCGAGCTGCTGGCGCTCTCCGGCCGCGACCTGCTGCACAGCCTGATGATGCTGGTCCCGCAGGCCTACGAGCAGGACAACTCGATCAGCGACGAGCTGCGCGGCTTCTACGACTACCACGGCACCCTCATGGAGCCCTGGGACGGCCCTGCCGCGCTGGCCCTGACGGACGGGCGCTACGCCGTGGCCGGGCTGGACCGCAACGGCCTCCGCCCCCAGCGCTACTGGATCCGCCGCGACGGCCTGGTTGTGGTCGGCTCCGAGGCGGGCGTGCTGCCGATGGACGAGGCCGACATCGTGGAGAAGGGCCGCCTCGGGCCGGGGAGGTTGCTGGCGGTCGACACCCTCGAGGGGAAGCTCCTGCGCGACGAGGACATCAAGGCCCGCTACGGCCGCAGGCAGCCCTACCGCGAGTGGGTGGAGCGCTACGGCGTCCCGGTGCAGCGCGCCGAGGGACCCCTCGACCGGCGCCCGTGGGATGAGGACGAGCTCGTCCGGGCCCAGAAGACGTTCGGCTACTCCAGCGAGGATTACGACCGCATCTTCCAGCCCATGTGCTTCGAAGCGTCGATCCCGGTCGGGTCGATGGGCGACGACACCCCGCTGGCGGTGCTGTCCGAGCAGCCCCAGCAGATCTACCGGTACTTCAAGCAGCGTTTCGCGCAGGTGACCAACCCGCCCATCGACCCCTTGCGCGAGCGTCTGGTGATGTCGCTCAAGACCGTGGTGGGCCCCCGCTCCAGCGTCCTCGAGCAGGAGCCCGAGGCGACCCGCGTGATGCGCTTCGAGAGCCCCATCGTGGACGCCGCCACGCTGCGCTACCTCCGGCAACAGCAACAGTTCGGGACGGCCACCCTGCAGACGCGCTTCCGGGTCGGCGACGGGCCCGAAGGGCTCGAGCGCTCGCTCGAAGACCTCGCCGACCAGGCGCAGGAGCAGGTTGAAGCGGGCGTGAGCGTGCTGGTTCTGTCGGACCGCGACATCGACGGGGAGTGGGCGCCGGTGCCGATGCTGCTCGCCGTCGGGGCGGTGCACCATCGCCTCCTGCTGGTCGGGCGACGCACCAAGGCCGCCATCGTGTGCGAGACCGGCGAGCCGCGGGAGGATCATCACTACGCCGCGCTCATCGGTTACGGCGCCGCCCTGATCCACCCCTACCTGGCCTTCGCGACGGCCCGTCACGCGGCCGTGAGCGCCAAGCACCGCGAGCCCATCGACGGCGACATCGCGGTCGAGAACTATGTTGCGGCGGTGGAGAAGGGCCTGCTGAAGGTCATGTCGAAGATGGGCATCTCGACGATCGCGAGCTACCGCGGCGCGCAGATCTTCGAAGCCGTGGGGGTCCATCGGGACGTCATCGAACGCTACTTCTACGGCACGCCCGGCCGGGTGGGGGGCGCCACCCTCGAGACCTTCGGCACCGATGTTCTGCGCTTCCACGCCGAAGCCTTCGGGGAGGACAGGGGTCTGGCCGACCGCGGGCTCTACCGCTTCCGCAAGGCGGGCGAGTACCACGCCTTCCATCCGTTGGTCTTCAAGTCCCTGCACAAGGCCGTGCGCAACCGCGACTTCGATGCCTATCAGGAGTACGCGCGTCAGGTCGCCGAGCGGCCGCCCACCAGCCTGCGGGATCTGCTCGATGTCGAGCCGCTGGGCGCCCCCGTGCCGCTCGACGAGGTCGAGCCGGCCGAGGCGATCGTCCGGCGTTTCACCACCCAGGCGATGAGCCACGGCTCGGTGTCGCGCGAAGCGCACCAGACGCTGGCGATCGCCATGAACCGCCTGCAGGGGAAGAGCAACTCGGGGGAGGGAGGCGAGGATCCGGCCCGCTTCAAGCCCTACGAGCGTGACATGCCCGAGCTGAGCGAGGCGCCCGACTGGCACCCGCAGGCCGGCGACTGGGCCAACAGTGCCATCAAGCAGGTCGCGTCGGGGCGCTTCGGCGTGACGCCGAGCTACCTTGCGAGCGCCCAGGAGATCGAGATCAAGATGGCGCAGGGCTCCAAGCCCGGCGAAGGGGGCCAGATCCCGGGCAAGAAGGTCTCCGAGGAGATCGCGCGCATCCGTCACGCGGTGCCGGGTGTCACCCTCATCAGCCCGCCGCCGCATCACGACATCTACTCCATCGAGGACCTCGCGCAGCTTATCTACGACGTCAAACGCGTCAACCGACGCGCCCGGGTCGGGGTCAAGCTGGTATCGACCGCCGGCGTCGGCACCATCGCCGCCGGCGTCGCCAAGGGCTACGCCGACAACATCCAGATCAGCGGCTTCGACGGCGGCACGGGCGCGAGCCCGCTGTCGAGCGTCAAGCACGCCGGGGTCCCCTGGGAGCTGGGGCTCGCCGAGACCCAGCAGACGCTCGTCGAGAACGGGCTCCGGGGCCGGGTGACGCTGCGGGTCGACGGCGGCATGAAGACGGGTCGGGACGTCGTCGTGGCGGCCCTGCTGGGGGCCGAGGAATACGGCTTCGGGACGGCTGCGCTGGTCGCGGCGGGGTGCGCCATGATCCGGCAATGCCACCTGAACACCTGCCCGGTCGGCGTGGCCACGCAGGATCCTGAGCTGCGCAAGCGCTACCAGGGCGAGCCGGAGCACGTCATCAGCCTGTTCGTGTACGTCGCGCAGCAGGTCCGCATGATCCTGGCGGAGCTGGGGGCGAGGCGTCTGGACGAGCTGGTCGGCCGCGTCGACCTGTTGCGGCCTCGTGAGGTCGCCCTGGCCAAGAACGTGGCCCTCGACCTCTCCGACATCCTGCGCGACCCGGACCCCGGCGGGAGCAAGGCGCGCCGCAGCCAGCAGCGTCACAACGACCGTCCGGAGAAGGAGTCGCCCCTCGACGAGCGACTGTGGCTGGACGCGCAGGCGGCCATCGAGCGCGCCGAGCCGGTACGCCTCTCCTACAGCATCCACAACGGCGAGCGCAGCGTGGGCGCGCGCATGTCGGGCGAGATCGCTCGCCTGTACGGGGAGGCCGGGTTGGCGCCGGGGACGGTGCGCGTGGCGTTCGAGGGCGCGGCCGGCCAGAGCTTCGGTGCGTTCGCCAACCACGGCATGCACCTGCGCCTGGTGGGGGAGGCGCAGGACTACGTCGGCAAGGGCATGGCGGGTGGGGAGATCGCGGTGCTCCCCCCGCAGGGAACCACGCGCGCGCCCAACGGCAACGTGATCCTCGGCAACACCGTGCTCTACGGGGCCACCGGCGGCAGCCTGTACGCCGCCGGGAAGGCGGGCGAGCGACTGTGCGTGCGCAACTCGGGAGCGCGGGCGGTGGTCGAGGGCTGCGGCGATCACGGCTGCGAGTACATGACGGGCGGGGTCGCCGTCGTGCTCGGACGTACCGGTCGTAACTTCGGGGCCGGCATGTCTGGGGGCATCGCGTTCGTGTTCGATGAGGACGGCACCTTCGCCGAGCGCACCAACCCAGGCATGGTGCGCTCGGTGGAGCTGGCCGGCGCGGTCGACGAGGCGCTGTTGCAGGCGCTGGTCGAACGGCACGTGGCCCTCACCGGATCGCCCCTGGCCCAGGCCCTGCTCGAAGGCTGGCCGGAGGCGCGTGCGCGCTTCGTGAAGGTGGAGCCGCACCCCTCGATGGAGGATGCGACGGCTCGCGAGCAGCGCGGCGCGCAGCTCGAGGAGGAGTTGCTGGCGCAGGTGCGGGCGGACGCCGCCGCCTACGCCTGAGGCGGGGCGGGCCGCCTGCCGTCAGCGGTAGGCGGCCACCGTGCCGTCGAGCGCCGCCACCACCATGCTGTCGCCCACCGGCAGCGGGCTCGCCTGCACGGCGCTGCTCCCGACCCGGTCCCTGAACAGCAGCTCACCTCCGCGGGCGTCGAAGCACAGCAGCTCGCCCCCCTCGGTGCCGAGGTAGAGGGTGCCGGAGGCCAGCGTGGGCGCCGCGGTGACGGCCGCGGGAAGATCGCGCTCCCACACGTCGTCGCCCGTCTTGAGCGACAGGCAGTGCAGCCGGCGCCCCCAGGAGACCGCGTAGACCCGCTGGTTCCAGATCAGCGGCGTCGCCCACAGCTCCCCTTCGAGGTCGAAGGTCCAGATCGTGTCGTGGCGGGCGAGATCGAACGCGTGGAGCGCCCCGCTGCGCTCGGGGATCAGAAGCACGCCCTCGGCGGCGGAGAGCGTCGCGACCACGGGACCGACCTCCACCTTGAAGCTCGGCGAGCCGTCCGCGGCCCGGACCGCGTGCAGCCAGCCGTCCTCGGTGGCGAACAGCAGCAGCCCCCGGTGCACGGTCGGCGGCGTCGCCGCGGCCGAGCCGGCATCGTAGCGCCAGCGTTCGCTGCCGTCCTGGTCCCAGGCGGCCGCGCCCACCTTCCGGTCGGTGACCAGCAGGGCGTCCCCCATGGGGAGCACGCCGACCACGTCGGCATCGTCCTTACGCCACAGCGTCTCGCCCCGAGGCCAGGCGATGGCGTGCAGTGCGCCGTCCCGGCTCACCGCCAGGATGCGGTCGCCGGCGAACGCGGGCGGCTGGCTGACCTCGTCGCGCAGCTCGAACGTCGCCTGCACGCCGCCATCGGCGGGCCTCAGCACGGCCAGGGCGTCGCTGCGTTGCCCGACCAGCACGAAGCCGCCGGCGGCGGCGATGCCGGCCGGCCACTGCGGGCCCTCCTCGAGTTTCCGAACCCACTGGCGCGCGAGCCCCGTCGCGGACGCCGGGCCCCGCGGGTAGACGCCGCGGCGCCCGGGGCCCCCGAGCGCCACATGGGTGGCGCGCTCGCGCAGACTGGCCAGGACCGAACGGAGCGCGTCGGCGACCGCGAAACCGGAGAGAGGACGGCGATCGGGGTCCTTCTGGAGCAGGTCGGAGATGAGCCGGGACAGCGGTTCCGGCACCTGGGCATTGAGCTCGGCGGCCGGGGTCGGGTCGCCATAGACGTGCTGGTAGAGGACCGCCTGATCGTTGTCGGCGTCGAAGGGCGCGGACCCCGTCACGGTGCGGTAGAGCACCGCGCCGAAGGCGTAGAGGTCGGTGGCCGCGCCGGTCGCCTCGCCGGTGGCCTGCTCGGGGGCCATGTACTGCGGCGTGCCGAGGGTGAACCCGGTGCGCGTCAGCTCGCGGGAGGTCTCGGTGAGCTGCACCAGCCCGAAGTCCATCACCTTGGGGTGCCCCTGCTGTGTGAGGAGGATGTTGCGGGGCGTCAGGTCGCGGTGGACCATGCCGAGCCGGTGCACGTACCCGAGGGCCTCGGCGACCGTGATGGCGGCGCGGAACAGGGCCTCGAGCGACTCCGGATCGGCTTCCAACGGGCCCAGGTCGGTGACGGGACCGCCTTCGATGAGCTCCATCGCGAAGTACACGTGCTCTCCGAGCCCGAGGTCGTAGATGCTGACGATGCCGGGGTGGTTGAGCCGCGCCAGGGCGCGAATCTCGCGCCGGAAGCGTTCGCTGTCGGTGTCGGTGAGGTGGGGGCGGAGCACCTTGAGCGCCACCTCGCGTTCGAGGTGTCGGTCGCGGGCCCGGAACACCTGTGCCATGCCCCCCGCGCCGAGGACGCCCAGGATGTCGTAGCGGTTGTCGACGACGTCGCCGGTCTGGAACATCGGAGCGCGCCGCGCTCAGTGCTCTTCGAGCGTCTTGAGCAGCTCGGGGTCGAGCCGGCCTTCCTCGACGGCGCGGTTCAGCATCTCGATGCCGAGGCGCACCACCTCCGATTTGGAGACGAGGCGCTCCGGGTTCGAAAGCTGGTAGGCCGTCTTGGTGAGCAGGGAGTCCTGGGCCTCGGTGATGACGACCTGAAGTCGCTTGCTTTTCTCCCGCTTGGGCACGGCGCTCCTCTCCATGCGTATGCTTGTGGCAAGCAACTATAGCATCAGACGCATTTTCTTGACAATGTTGCGGTACCAGCCTAGACTACGGGTGCAGCGCATGTGTAACTTGCACATGATGTGGCAAATCTCACACGGACCGGAAGGGGCACCGGGCGAGGGGCTGGGATGACCGACCACAACGACCTCCTGATCATCCACGGCGGGAAGCCCCTGACGGGCGAGCTTCGTATCTACAGCGCGAAGAACTCGGCTCTGTACCTGATGCTCGCGTCCCTCCTCACCGACGAGCCGGTCGTGCTGGAGGACGTGCCGCGTCTCAGCGACGTGCTGGTCACCGAGGAGATCCTCCGCCACGTGGGCGTCGAGACGCGCTGGGAGGGCAGGGACCTGCACCTCCACGCCCGCTCCATCACCACCTGTCACGCACCCTACCGGCTCGTCAGCAAGATGCGCGCCAGCTTCGTCGCCATGGGCGCGCTGCTGGCGCGTTGCGGCGAGGCCCGCATCCCGATGCCGGGCGGCTGCGCCTTCGGCCCCAGACCGGTGGACCGCCACATCCAGGCGTTCCGCGACCTGGGGGTCCACGTCGACGAGGACGAGGGCGACTTCGTGGCCCGCCGCGACGGGCCGCTCGGGGACCACGTGAGCTTCGAGGTCTCGACCGTGGGCGGCACCCAGAACGTCCTGCTGGCGGCGGCGCTGTCGGGCCGCGACGTCGTCATCGAGAACGCCGCCCTCGAGCCGGAGGTACCCGATCTGGCGCGCATGCTCACCGCGATGGGAGCGCCGGTCGAGGGGGCGGGCACGTCGGTACTCCGCGTCCACGGCGCCGAACGGCTGCACGGCGTCCGGTACCGCCCCATCCCGGACCGCATCGAGGCCGGCACCTACTTGCTGGCGACGGCGGCGAGTCGCGGCCGGGCCCGCATGCAGAACGTGCGGTCGGAACACCTGGACGCCACGCTCGAGGCTCTCGCGCGCACCGGCGTGCGGATCGAGTCCGGGCCGGACTGGGTGGGCATCGACGCGTCGGGTCCGCTCGATCCGACCGACATCGTGGCGAGCCCCTTCCCGGGCCTGCCCACCGACCTGCAGGCGCCCTTCGGCGCCTTCCTGGCCACGGTCGAAGGCAACAGCACGGTGCGCGATGAGATCTACCCCTACCGGTTCACGCACGTCGAAGCGCTCGCCAAGACCGGCGCGCGCATGGCGCTCGACGACAGGGTCCTCCGCATCGAAGGGGGTCCGTTGGTAGGCGCCACGATGCACGCCGCCGACATCCGGGCGGGTGGCGCCCTCATCGTCGCGGCCCTGGCGGCACACGGGCGCTCCGAGATCAGCGGCGTGGGCTTCATCGACCGCGGCTACGAGGACGTCGCCGGACGCCTGGCGCGGCTCGGCGCCGAGGTCGCGCGCTCGGGCAACGACGGCGCCGCCGGCGTGCCGGAGCCCGAGCTGTTCGTCACCGGCACCTACGGCCGCTGAGCGGCCCTCCGCGCCTCACCCGACCCTGACCTTGAGCTGGTGGTACCCCGTGGATCCGTCGGGGAGCGGCTGGCTCTTCTCGGAGGTCTGCAGCGCCCCGGTGCCGTCGACCGCACGCACCAGCACCTCGTAGTCCCCCGGATCCGTCTGCCACTCGAAACCCCAGAGCGTCCAGGAGAAGGCGTTGTCGGCCGGACGCAGCGTTGCCTGTTGCCAGCTCGAGCCGCCGTCGACGGAGACCTCGACACGCCGGATGCCGCGCAGCCCCGCGAAGGCGATCCCGCCGATGGCGGCGTCGCTCCCCAGCACGGTCGCGGTCGGCGTGTCGATCCTGCTCATGGTGTGCACGACCGCGGTCTGGCTCCAGCCGCGCTGCTCCCAGTAGCCCGTGTGGTCGTGGTCGACCACCTCGACGTCCATCAGCCACTTGACGCTCTTCATGCCGTAGATGCCGGGGGCCAGCACCCGCGCCGGGAAGCCGTGGCCACGCACCAACGGCTCACCGTCCTGGAGGTAGGCAACCATGGTGCCGTCGCGACCGGCGACCGCCAGCGGGAACGAGTCGGAGTAGTTGTCGGCGGCCCGCAGGACCACGTGCGAGGCGCCCGACTGCACGCCCGCCATCTCCAGCAGGTCGGCCATCGGCACGCCCGTCCACAGGCTGTTGCCGACCAGGTGACCACCGACCTCGTTCGAGATGCAGATGAGGGTGGTGCTCCGCGTCACCGAGGGCAGGGCCTTGAGGTCCTCCAGGCCCAGATCGAGCGGGTGGTCCACCAGCCCGTGGAGCTTGAGGCGCCAGCGTGAAGCGTCGACCCGAGGGTCGGAGAAGTTCTTCGACACCAGGTAGTGGTCGCCGACCGGCGTGATGACGGGGCCGAGCCCGCGGATCCGACCCAGCAGGCCCTCCAGCTGCGCCGCCGCGCGGGCGAGGGCGCCGAGCGCCAGCCGGGCCGTCCCCAGCCCGGCGACCAGGACCAGCAGCCCGCGGGCGCCGTGGCCGAGTGCCTCGCGCCGGCCGACGTCGTGCGCCGACCCACGCGCGGCGGCCCGGCCGCGCGCCGCCAGCAGCACCAAGCCGTACACGGCGCCGAAGGCGGCCGCCCACAGGTGGGTGGGCAGCGGGCGGTAGAAGTAGTTGTTCGGGCTCATGCCGAACGCACGGAGCCCTTCCAGCGGGAGCAGCACCAGTCCCACCAACGCGGGTGTGGCGAGAGCGGGGACGACCAGGCGCCACACGCGCCCCAACCGCGTCAACGGCACGGCCAGGGCGGTCCACAGGAGCACGTACGCCAGCGCCATCGTGGCGAACAGGGCGTACTTGGCGTCGTGATCGAGGCCGTAGGGCAGCCTGTGGATGACGTTGAACACGGCGGGAACGCCGAGCAGGTGGCCGGTCAGGTCGAAAAGCATGTCGATCGGGGTGCGCGCTCCGATCAGGAGGCGGCTCCCCACCATGGCCACCCCGGAGAGCAGCGCCGCGACGCCGCCGACCGCCAGTCGATGCCGCACCGGGGCCGTCGTCGGGAGGGTCGTGAGGGGATCGCTACGCGGTTCCATGCCCCGGTATAGCGCGAACGGCGCGGCGAATCTTCACGCTCGCATCACGGTCCTCCCGCAGGCGCACGCCCGCCTCCGCGGCGCGGCGCCGGGACACCGGGCGGCCCGCCGCCGTCGGCACGACTCCCAGACGGTCGTCGGCCGCGCGAGGACGCTTCTCCGACGGGCGGGACCGCGCCGCAGGGGCATCAGGGGCGACGCTTGCTCGGCGTCTCGTGCGTCTCCGTCTCGTGCGTTTCGATCTCGTCCGTTTCGATCTCGTCCGTCTCGACCTCGTCCGTTTCCGTGTCGTGCGTCTCCGTTTCGCCCGCGTCCGGCTCGCCCGCGCTCCCGACGTCCGTGTCGGTGGTCCCCGTGTCGGTGGTCCCCGTGTCGGTGAAACCCGTGTCCGCCCGCGCAGACGCGCGCCCGACGGCCTCGTCCTCGACCCAGGCGTCTTCGATCGCGGCGCCTCCGGCCGCGGCGTCTTCGGCCGCGGTGTCTTCGGCAGGGGCGTCCCCCAGGGCGTCTTCGGCAGGGGCGTCCCCCAACCCGCCCTCGGAAGCGTCCGCGACGCGGGGCCCGGTGTCCGTGCCGGCCACGGCGCGGTCGACGCTGGCCTCGGCGTCCGGCCACAGCGCCGCCTCTTCCTCCTCGTCGAGGAACCGCTCGTGGATCTCGCCCGGCACGCCCGCATTCGGGCCGCGGCCGTCGTCGCCGGGTCCCGGGCCCTGCCCGTGGGCCTCCGCGCCGGGGGCGTCCGGCGGCGCCGCGCCCGCACGGGCCGCACCCGGCCGCTCGGGGGCGCGCACCCGGCGCCGCAACACCAGGCCGGCCGCCGCCGTGACCAGGCCGAGGACCATCAGCACCAGCCAGCCGAGGCCGTGCAGCGGGGAACGGTAGGGGGAGAGCACGCCGCTGTCGATCTCACGGCGCTGCGCATGCTGGTTCGACGCCAGCAGGTCGACGACGGGCGCCTGCTGCGAGGCGCTGGAGAACGCCCACGGCGACACCGCCGACGTGAGCGGTCGCCACCCGTCCTGGGCGAAGGGGTCGTACACGCCCGTCAGGGCGTAGATGTCGGCCCGAGCCGGTCGCGAGATACGGGTGTGAAGCGTGATGGCGTTGCCCTGCACGTCGACGGTCACCGGCAGGCGCGGCCACCCGGCCGGCGAGCCCTGGGACTGCGCCTCCACCGCGTAGGCCTCGTCGCCGGTGGCACGCAGCGCGATCTCCCAACCGTGCTTGGGAGGCATCGCCATGCCGGAGCCGGGGAGGAGTTGCTGCGCGCCGCCCGGCGCCGTGTCCAGGTAGATCTCGATGATGGGGCTGGAGAAGCCGTTGGGGAGCTTCGCGGCGTTCGACACCGAGCCGAGCTGCACCCGCACGGTCAGGGTCGGGTCGCTCGTCAACGTCACGGACTGAAGGTCGAAGTCGGCGGTGTTGGCGTAGACGGAGGCGGTGGGAGGTGCCAGCGTGCCGTCACCGACGGCGTCGCCGGCGGGATCCTGCAGGTGCAGCGCGGCTACCGCCAGGACGAGGAGGTGGATCATGGTCGCAGACCTGCCTTTCGCGTGATCGCGCGACTGCGAGCGAGCTCGACCAGCCAGGCCGCGAGGCGTTCACTGTCGTGCTGGGCGACCGGACCGGCGCCCAGCAGCGGTAGACGGAGGACCTCCACCCCGACCTCGGCGAGGCGCTCCAGCGAGGGATCGACCACCGCCGCGCCTTCGGCACGGTAGGCCTCGACGCGCTCCTCGTTGACGGGGGTGCTGTTGAGGACGACGAGGTCGGGCAGGCGCCCGAGGTGACGAGCCAGCGCGTCGACGTGGGCGTAAGCGTCGAAGGCGTCGGTCTCGCCGGCCTCGGTCATGATGTTGCAGACGTAGACGATCCCGGTGGCGCTGCTCTGCAGCGCCTCGCGCACGGAGGGCACGAGGATGGGGGGGAGCGTGCTGGTGAAGAGGCTCCCCGGCCCGAGCACCACGAGATCGGCCCGGTGCAGCGCCTCGAGCACCTCCGGGACGGCCTCGGGCGCGTCCGGCTCGAGCGCGACCGAACGTGCGGGACCCGCGCACTCCCGCGTGCGGCTCTCGCCTCGGATGACCTCCCCATCGGCCTTCGTCACGAGCAGCGTCACCGGTTGGCCCGTCACGGGGTAGACCGCGCCGGAGAGGTTGAGCAGCCGATTGAGCGCCCGGATGGCCTGACCGAAGTCGCCCTCCACCTCCGCCAGCGTCGCGATGAAGAGGTTGCCGAAGGTGTGGCCCTTGAGCTCCTCGCCCCGCGCGAAGCGGTATTGGAGGAGCCGGCTCACCTCCAACTCGTTGTCGCTCAGAGCGGCCAGGCAGTCCGTGAGGTCGCCCGGAGGGGGCATGTCGAAGGCGGCCCGCAACCGGCCCGATGAGCCGCCGTCGTCGCTCACCGTCACCACCGCGGTGAGGTTGGAGGTGTGGTCGCGCAATCCCCGCAACAGGTTGCTGAGACCGCTGCCGCCCCCCAGGGCGACGATGCGCGGTCCCCGTGCCAGCGAGAGCCTGCGGTGGAGCAGCACGGCGGCCTGGCTGGGGCTGGGCATCCAGTTCGACAGCAGCGAGCGGTTGAGGCGGCCCACGGCGATCACGGCGACGAGCACGCCGAGCAGGACCAGCGCCAGCGACAGGTAACCGCCGGCGACGCGCCAGCCGCCACTGACCAGCACGTGCTCGATGGGGCTCGAGAGCTCGCGCCTCCGTCCGTTCAGGGCCCACAGCACGGCACCGATCGCGCCGATCACCAGGAGCAGCGCCCCCAGAACCGCCAGCGCCACGTGCCGCTTGACCCCCATGCCCGGCGTGAGCCAGAAGCGCCACGTCAACACGGTGGCGACGCGGTCGCGCAGTCGCCTCACCCGTGCTCCCGCAGGGCTTCCTCGAGGTCACGGTGCTGCGCTCGCGTGCGGAACGTATCGGCGAGGTCGTGCGTGAGCCGTTCGGCCACCGCTACGGAGCGGTGCTGCCCCCCGGTACAGCCGATGGCGACGCTGTAGCTCGATCGCCCCTCGGCGCGGGCGCCGGCGGCCAGTGCGCGTATGAGCTCCCGGAGGCGGGTGTAGAGGTCGAGCGAGGTCGGCGTGAACACGAACGACTGAACCTCCGGCGCCGTGCCCGGCAGGGGCTTGAGCGCGGGGTCGTAGTAGGGGTTCGGCAGCGCCCGGACGTCGAGGACGGTATCGACATCGGTGGGAACCCCTCGCTTGTAGCCGAACGACACCACACGAAGCAGGAAGTCACCGTCCTCGCCGAAGCGCTCCCACAGATCCTGCGTCAGGTCGCGCGCGGAGGTAGAGGTTGTATCGATGACCACGTCGGCGAGTGAGCGCATCCCCTCGAGGGCCCGGCGCTCCTGCGCCAGGTCGGCCGTGAGCGTGCCTTCGGCAAGAGGGTGCGTGCGGCGGGTGAAGTTGTAGCGCCTTACCAGCGACGGATCGCTGGCGTCGAGGAACACCACGCTCACCGACAGGCCACGGGCGCGCAGCGCCGCCAGCGCGGCGGGGGCCGCCGCCAGGAACGCGCGCGTGCGGATGTCGACCCCGATGGCGATGGCGGTCTCCTCGGTGCCGCTGGCCGCGCTCACCAGGCCCTCCCAAAGGGCAGGGGGCAGGTTGTCGACGGTGTAGAAGCCGATATCCTCCAGCGCGTGCAGCGCCGTCGTCTTGCCCGAGCCGCTGAGGCCGGTGAGGACGACGAGGCGCCCGCTCACGGGCTCCCGCCGTCGGCGACGCGGAGGGACGGGGGCGCGAAGCTGCATGCCACCACCTCACCGACGCGCTCCACGACGGCGGCCTTGCCGGCGTGGCCCACCAGCGTGCCGGGGCACAGCAGACGGGTGCCATTCAGCGTCTCCTCGGCGGCCCAGGCCACGTCGCCGGGATGCGCCGTCACGAAGGCCGCACTGTCGGAAACGGCCACCTTGGGGCGGGGACTGCCGTCCTGCACGACCACCCAACGCGCGCCATCGAACACCAGGTCGGCGCTGTGTCCCGCGACGCGGACGTGGAACGTCGGCAGCTTGTCGCCGGAAGCGATCGTGCTCCACGACGCCGGCTTCAGGAAGCCGATCTCCTCGCGTACGCAGTGATCCACCCGAGCGCCGGGTGAGATCGGTGCCGGCACGGCCTGCTCCGTGACGTGCTTGGCCAATGCCGTGGCGGCGGCCTGGGCTGCCGCCCGGTCGGCGTAGCAGCCCACACGGACGCGCACGAACTGCTTGCCGTCGTTCATGGCGAACTCGTCGTAGGCGTCGAATCCGAGATTCCTCAACTGCGAGACGACGGTGTCGGCCTGGCGCAGGTCGCGCAACGCGACCGTCTGCACCGTCCAGGCGCCCCCCTGGGCGAAGGCCGCGCTCGCCAGCCAGATAGCCACGACAGCGACGATCCACAGGGCGACGGTCGAGCGTCCGGGCAGGGGCCGCACGCTAGGCCTCCACCGCGTTTGCGGCCAGGCGGGCGAAGTTGCTCAGCACCGTCAACCCCACCGCCTGGCTCTTCTCGGGATGGAACTGCGTGGCGTGCAGCGCGCCGAGGGAGATGGCGCTCTTGAAGCGGACCGGACCGTAGTCCGTGAGCGCGCCGGGAACCTCGAGGTGCTCGAAGCCCACGTAGTACGAGTGCGCGAAGTAGACGAAGGCGGCGTCGGGGACGCCTTGCAGCAGGGTGGGCTCACGGTGACGCCGGATCTGGTTCCAGCCCATGTGGGGTACGCTCACGCCCTCGGCCGGGAAGCGCCGGGCGGTCCCGGGGAGCAGGCCCAGGCCCGGCACGTCGGGCGCCTCCTCCGACGCCTCGAGCAGCAGTTGCAGCCCCACGCAGATCCCGAGGAACGGGCGTTCTGCGCGCACGTGCTCGCGCACGAGCGGCTCGAAGCCCGACGCCCGGAAGGCGGTCATCACCTGCCCGAAGTGCCCCTGGCCGGGGAGGACCAGCACGTCCGCGCCGGCGGCGAGGCGGGGGTCGTCGTGCCGCTCCACCGCCAGGCCCGTCCGCTGCAACGCGCGCTCTACGCTGTGGAGGTTCCCAGCGCCGTAGTCGATGAGGACGGTTCGCATGCTCAGAGGCTCCCCTTCGTCGACGGGACGCCGTCGCGCGTCACGCGGGTGGCCGCGTACAGCGCGCGGGCGAAGGCCTTCATGATGGCTTCGGCCACGTGGTGGGTCTCTTCGCCGGCGAGGACGCGCACGTGCATGGTGGCGCCAGCGTGATTCACGAAGCCCCGCAGGAACTCCCGCAGGTGATAGGCGTTGAAGCCCCCGGCATCGCCGACGAACCCCGCAGGCTCGAACACCAGCGTCGGGCGGCCGGACAGGTCGAGCACCACGTGCGCGAGCGTCTCGTCCATGGGGACGAAGGCGTCGGCATAGCGCTCGATCCCGGCGCGCTCGCCCAACGCCCGTGCCACTGCCTGGCCCAGCGTGATGCCGCAGTCCTCCACGAGGTGGTGCACGTCCACATGGAGGTCTCCCTGCGCGTCGAGCTCGAGGTTCAAGCGTCCGTGACGGAGGAGCTGGTCGAGCATGTGATCGAAGAAGCCGTGCCCGGTGTCCACGCGGCCGCCGGCGCCGGCATCGAGATCGAGCGCGACGCGCACCGTCGTCTCGCCGGTCACCCGCTCGACGTCGGCGCGCCTAGCCACCGACGACCTCCGTCCGGAGCACCGCCTGCAACGCCTCGAGGAAGGCGTCGGTCTCGACGGGTGCCCCGGCGGTCACCCGCAGACAGCCGTCCAGCCCCGCCAGATGGTCCTGACGACGGACGGCGATGTCCCGCTCCAGGAGCCCCCGGTAGACCGCGTCCGCATCCTGCACGCGGAACAGCACGAAGTTCGTCTGAGAGGGCAACGGCTCCACCCCCGGAAGCGACGCCAGCCCGGCGACCAGGCGCTCGCGCTCGGCTCTGGCCTGCAGGACGCGCTCTTCGACGTAGGCCGGGTTCTGCAGCGCCGCCAGGGCGACCGCGGCCTGGAGCGAGGAGAACGAGAACGGGAGCAGCCCCTTGCGCACCTCGGCCGCCAGATCCGCACTCGTCAGCGCGTATCCGACCCGCGCGCCGGCGAGGCCGAACGCCTTGCTGAACGTGCGCACCGAGATCGCGTGGGGAAATGCTGCGACCAGGTCGCGATGGTCGGTGCCGGCGAACTCGCCGTACGCCTCGTCGAGCGCGACCAGCCAGTCGTCGCGCCCGCTCTCCAGCACCGCGCTCAGCTCCCGGCGCGCGTGCACGTTGCCTGTGGGGGCGGCCGGGTTCGGGAGGAACGCGATGCCGCGGCGTCCCGCCATGGCCGCCCGCAGCCCGTCGACGGGGAGGGCGAAACCGGCGCCCTCGAGCGGGACCTCGACCAGCTCCGCCCCCAGCAGGCGGGCCTGCATGCCGTAGACCGCGAAGGACGGCGCCACCGTCAACACGCTCTGCCCGATGCCGGCAACGATGACCAGCGCCTGGAGGAGCACGTTGGAGCCGTTGCTGACGACCACGCCGTCGGGATCCCAGTCGTACCGGGCGGCGATGGCTTCCTCCAGCGACCGCGGATGCAACTCCGGGTAGCGGTGCCAGGCCGCGTCGCGGAGGCGCTCGAGAGCCGCCTCGCGCACTCCCTCGGGGAGATCGAAGGGGCCCTCGTTCTGGTCCAGCTTGACCGAAGAGGCCCTGGGGGTGAACTGGTAGCGCGCCAGGGCGCGCACGCTGGCGCGGATGCTCATGGCGTCATGCTAGCGCAAGAGGGCGAGGTTACTGCCCCCCGGCCTTCTGCTGCGCCTGCTGGCGCACCTGGGCCACGGTCGACTTGAGGTTGGGATCGAGCTTGACCGCCTGGTCGAACTCGCCGATGGCGTCCTTGTAACGGCCCAGCCCGTAGTAGGTGAGGCCCAGGTTCAGGTGCGCCTGCGCGTTGTCGGGGTTGGCCTTCAGCGCCTTGTCGAGTTGCTCCAGCGCGAGATCGAAGCGGCCGAGCTGGAGGTGCGCGTAGCCGAGGTCGTTGAGCACGATATCGCTCTCCGGGAACGCCTTCAGGGCCGCCTGGTAGTTGTCGACGGCGGAGCGCGGATCGCCGGTGAGCTGCTGCGCGTAGCCCTCGAAGAAGGCGGCAAGCCCGTTGTCGTCGAGCTTGCGCGCGCGCTGGAAGGCCTGGACGGCCGTCGGGTAGTCCTGCACCTCGAGGGCGTACATGCCCTGCTGGAAGGCCGCGCCAGCATCCCCGCTGAAGGTGATCTGCTGGCCGCCGGTGAGCTGGCGCTGCTGCTTCAGGAAGCCGAGGCCGCGCTCGGCGATCGCCAGGTTCGGCTGCGCCTTAAGGGCCTTCTGGAGCTCGGCCTGCGCCTGGTCGAACTTGCCCACGCGCCCGAGGGCGAGGCCGTAGTAGGCCAGGGTCTGCGCGCTCGGCTTGGCGCCGCTGCCGTTGACCAGGGGCTCGAGCAGTTTGAGGGCCGCCTCGGCCCGACCGGCGGCCAGGTAGATGCCCGCCAGGTCGCTCTCGGTGCTCGGCCCGGTGCCGTTCACGCTCTCGAAGGTCTGACGCGCCGCGTCGATCTTGCCCTGACGTGCCTGCGCCACGGCGAGCAGATTGGCGATCCCGCCGTCCTTGGGGCGCGCGCTGTGGAGCGGCGCCAGCACGCCCTCGGCGCCGCTGTAGTCGCCCTGCCGGACCAGCAGCTCCCCTTCGGCCGCCTTGAGCACGGTGGCGTCGGGGTAGGCCTTCTCGCCCTGCCGGACCAGCGCCAGAGCGCCGTCGGTGACGTCGGCGGGCAGGAGCCTCGCGAGCGCGTACAGCTCGGCCGACGCGGCCATTCCGTCCTGCACCGCCTGCTGCAGGTAGGCAAGCGCTCCCTTGTCGTCGCCGATCTTGAGCACCTGCTGCACCACCGCGCGGTGGAGCGCAAGCGACTCAGGCAGCGAGCTCTCGGCGTTGCGCATCGTCTGCAGGGCGCGCTGGTCGCTGCTCTGCAGGCTGGCGAGCTGAAGGTAGGCGTCGAGCATGCGGGGGTAGGCGCGGATGGCCGCCTGGAGGTCCTGCGTGGCCTTGGTCGCGTCGCTCTCGCTCCGCGCCAGGCCGGTCAGGGCGACCGCGTTGGCGGGGTTGATCGCGAGCGCCTTCTTGAACGCGGCCGCCGCTTGTTGGTTCTGGTTGTCCGCCTGCAGCACGACGCCCAGCACGACCTGTGCTTCGATGTCGTCGGGTTGGGCCTTCACCGCCTGCTGGGCGAAGGTGACGCCGGTCTTGGCGTCGCCGCCGAGGGCAAGGAGGCGGGCGTACTCCACCTTGACCCAGGCGGAGTCGGGATCGAGCTGCATGGCCGTCTTGAGATCGTCCGGCTTGGTCCCGGGGAGACGGGAGGCCGCCAGCGCCACGGGCGCGAGGCTGGGGAGCGACGGGGTCTGTGCCGCGGCCGCGTCGACCCGGCCGAGCACGGTCGCCCCGAGGTCGGGGCGAAGCGCCTGCGCCAGGGTCTTGGCGGCGGCGCGGGCCAGCGTGGCGGGACGCCCGTCGGTGGTCTGGGCGCTCAGCGTCTGCTGCTTCCCCCCCTCGCCGAGCGTCATGGTGACGCTCACCGTGGTCCCGCTCCCGTTCACCGTGCCCTGCACGACGGCGTCGGCGCCGAACAGCGTACGCACCGTGGCCAGCGGGTCCTTGCCCGCCTGCCGCGCCTTCTGCATGACCAGCGCCACGTCGCCGACGGCGGGGACGTAGATGTTCGGGATCTCGTTGATCGAGCGCTGGAGCGCGGTCGGCAACCCCAGCTGGTAGGTGGATGCGGCGGCGCTTGCGTCGAAGGGCATCACCACCACGCGGGTGGGCGTGGGCTGCGCGAACGCGGCAGCCGAAACCGCCACGACGAGCGGCAGGAGGAACCGTAGGGACCTGATCATCAGGGGGGAGGATACCACCGGGGCGGTGAGAAGCCTAAGGCCCGCCGCCACCGGCCTTCAGACGGAAACCGAGGGGCAGGAGGTCGGCCACCGAGACGACCTCGCAGCTGCCGGCATCGTTCACCAGGTAGACGGTGGCATCCGGCGCGAACTCGAACAGCACCTGCCGGCAGGCACCGCACGGGCTCGCCGGCGGGTCGGCCTCGGTGTAGACGACCAGCTCCCGGAAGTGACGGCCGCCGCGGGTCGCCAGCGCCTGTACCGCCGACTGCTCGGCGCACCGTGACAACCCGAAGCTGGCGTTCTCCACGTTGCTCCCCGCGATGACGTCGCCGTCGTCGGCGCGCAGGGCGGCGCCGACGCGGAAGCCCGAGTAGGGGGCGTAGGCGTTGGCGTGCGCTCGGCGCGCCGCGGCCAGCAGGTCCTCCGGCGGTGTGCGGGTCAATGGAGCACCCCCAGCCGCACCAGCAGCGGCGGACCCAGCACCGCCAGCCCCACCAGCAGGGCGCAGAGCGACGCGATCAGCACCGCGCCGGCCGCCATGTCCTTGGCCGCCCCGGCCAGCTCCGCGTGATCGGGGGAGGCGAGGTCGACCACGCTCTCCAGCGCGCTGTTTCCTAGCTCGGCCGCCAGCACCAGCCCCGACGCCAGCAGCACGGGCACCAGCGGGGCCCCCAGCCACCACGCCAGCCCCAGGGCGAGCACGCCGAGGAAGAGCTCGATGCGGAGGTTCGCTTCACGCCGCAGCGCGCGCCAGAGGCCGCGCCCGGCATGCCCGAAGGCGGCGGGCAGGCTGGAGCTCGAACGCCTCACGGTCCGACCTCGGGCTCCGCGCCGCTGCCGGCGAGGCGCACGATCCGCCGCTCGGCAGCCCGGAAGGGCTCCCAGGCGGCCTGGGACGTGTGGTCGAAGCCGCGCAGGTGGGTGAGCCCGTGGGCGGCCAGCACCAGCACCTCCTGCTCGAGCCCCACCCCTCGCTCCTCGGCCTGGCGCGCCGCGGTGTCGAGGCTGATGAAGATGTCGCCCAGGTGGGGCACCGCGGGGAAGCCCGCGTCGTCGGGCTCGGCGGTGGGGTAGGAGAGCACGTCGGTGGGCGCGTCCACGCCGCGGTCGCGGGCGTTGCGCTGGTGCATGGCCACGTCGCCGATCAGGACCACGGTCAGGTCCCGACCCTCCGATCCCAGCTCCGCCAGCAGCGCGCTCAGGGCGCGCTCCAGGCGGTCAACCGGTCGGTAGCGCTGCGTCTCGTCGAGGATCTCCACTGCCACGGCGAAGCGACTTGACCTCCTCCGGGGAAGGATAGCTGATGCGACGGTGGAGGATCGCCGTGAGCATGCGCTCGAAGGTATTGGCGATGATCTCCAGGTCGTGGAAGTTGAGGGGGCTCGCGGAGAGTTGCTCGTCCTGAAGGCGCTGGTCGAACAGCCGGTCGATCATCGCACGGATGCTCGACTGGCTCGGCTCGGTCAGCGTGCGCGACGCCGATTCCACGGTGTCGGCCAGCATCAACACCGCGGTCTCCTTGGTGTGCGGCTTGGGCCCGGGATAGCGGAAGTTCAGCTCGTCGATGTTGGACGCGTCCTCGAGCGCGCGCTTGTAGAAGTAGCTCAGCACGGTGGTGCCGTGATGCTCGGCGATGTAGGGGGCCAGCTCGCGCGGCATCTTGAACTCGCGCAGCAACTCGAGGCCGTCGCGCACGTGGCTGGTGATGATCAGGTAGCTGAGGTGGGGGCTGACGTGGTCGTGCGGGTTCTCGCCGCTGAACTGGTTCTCCACGAAGAAGTGGGGGCGGCGCATCTTGCCGACGTCGTGGTAGAGCGCGCCTACCCGCGCCAGCAGGGCGTTGCCGCCGATGTTCTGGACCGCCTGCTCGACCAGGTTGCTGATGATCAGGCTGTGCTGGTAGGTGCCGGGCGCTTCGATGAGCAGACGCTGCAGCAGCGGGCTGGTGGGGCTGGAGAGCTCGAGCAGGCGGTAATCGGTCAGGAAGCCGAAGCCACTCTCGGCCAGCGGCAGCAGCCCCAGTGCGGTGATGCCCGCCAGCACCCCACCGGCCAGCATGAACAGCGCTCCCAGCGCGGCGCCGCCGGCGGTCATGCCGCCCCCGACCAGCACCAGCAGCACCAGCGTGGCGGCGCTCGCGAGCCCGCCGACCGCGCCCGCCAGCAGCAGCGCCACGCGGCTGCGCACCGAGAGCACCAGCAGGCAGGCCACCACCGAGCCGATCAGCGTGGCGCCCAACGCGAACATCGGCGCCAACGGGGCCAGCAGCCCTACCGCGAGCGCCATCCACACCGCCCACATCAGGCCCGCGGTCTCCGAGATGAGGACGGCCACGACGAGCGGCAGCAGCAGGGCGAACAGGAAGTTCCCCGAGGCCAGCAACGCCAACCGCTGCACCGCCACCACCGCCAGGGTCAACACCACCAGGAAGGTGAGCTGCGGCATGGAGAGACCGGGCGCCAGGTTGCGCCGCGCGTAGAGCAGGGGAGCGCTCAGCAGCAATGCCAGCAGCAACGAGCCCAGCAGGATCCAGAAGGTGCCCTTGAGCTGCGCGGTGCGCGCGCTGTAGAGGCCGAGAGCCTCGAGCACCCGCAGGTTGTCCTCGGTCAGCGTGGCTCCCTCGCGCACGATGATCTGCCCGGCGCGCAGCGACTGCATCACCGGCTGGACGGCCGAGGCCGCGGCGTCACGCGCCGCTTCGGTGAGCTTGGCGTCCGGCACCGAGGTGGCCACCAGGTAGCGCTGCAACAGGAGCCGCACCCCCCGCTGGCGATCGGGCGGCGCCTTCTGCACGGCCTGGTCGATCAGAGAGGGGATCTGCGTGTCCTTGACGCCGTTGGGGTCGCCGTAGGCATTGACGACGAAGTCCACCACGTCCGGAGGCAGGCTCGACGAGGTGACGGCGCTGGTGACGAGGTTCTGCAGCTCGGGGTCGCTGGTGTACACGGTGCCGATCTGCGCCCGGGCCGCCTGCCGCTCGCGCTCGGTGGCGATGCGGTCGATGACCTGCGTGTCCACGGGCGCGACGAAGGTCTGCGGGCTCACCTCACCGGCGCGCAGCGCCGACGCGCGACGGCTGCCGTAGACGCTGAACAGCAGCGCGGTGAGAGCCGCCACCGAGAGCGCGAAGAGCAGCCACAGCCGCACATCACGCCGGCGCGATCGTCTAGGGCTGCTGCTCATAGGCACGGATGATCTGCGCGACCAACGGATGGCGCACCACGTCGGCCTTGCTGAAGGTGATGAAGGCGATCCCCTCGATGCCCTGAAGGATCGACTCCGCGGTCGACAGGCCGCTCTTGACGCCGCCCGGCAGGTCGGTCTGGGTGGTGTCGCCGGTGACGACGACCTTGCTGTTGAACCCCATGCGCGTCAGGAACATCTTCATCTGCTCGGCGGTGGTGTTCTGCGCCTCGTCCAGGATGATGAAGGCGTCGTTGAGGGTGCGGCCGCGCATGAAGGCGAGCGGCGCGACCTCGATGGTGCCGAGCTCGAGCAGCTTCTCGACCCGGTCGGCCGGCAGCATGTCGTACAGGGCGTCGTACAAGGGGCGGAGGTAGGGGTCGATCTTGGCCTGGAGATCGCCCGGCAGGAAGCCGAGCCGTTCGCCGGCCTCGACGGCCGGGCGGGTCAGGATGATGCGCTTGACCCGGCGATGGGTGAGCGCCTCCACCGCCATGGCGACGGCCAGGTAGGTCTTGCCGGTGCCGGCCGGTCCGCTTCCGAACACGATCGGGTTGTCGTGGATGGCGGCGACGTAGCGCCGTTGCCCCGCCGTCTTGGGCTTGGCACGGCCGGGCAGGTGCGCCTCCTCCGGCGTCGGTTCGGGGGCGGGGGGGCGGTTGCCCAGGCGCTCGATATCGCTGTGCTCCAGCTCCGTCAGCGACACCCGCCCGCCGCTGCGGATGGTGTCGATCAGCGAGCGGAAGGTCCGCGCCGCTTCCTCGACGTCTGCTTCCTCGCCGGTCAAGCGCAACTCGTCGCCGCGGGCGACGACCGTCGCGCTCAGACGCGTTCGGAGGAGTCGGAGGTTCTCGTCGTTCTGCCCGAACAGGGACAGGGCCTCCGCCGGGCTGCGGAGCTTCAGCGTGACCGAGGTCGCGATGGTGCCCTCCCGCGCCGACGCTTCCACGCCGGCTCGTCCAGGATCTCGTGCCAGATCAGACCGCTCACGATGGCCTCGCGGTCGAAGCGGAGCTGCGCCACGCCCATCAGTCTAGCGCCGCCGGGCCCCGCGTGTCGTCGCGCGCGGGCGGGCGAGCCGAAGGGGCCCGGCTGCTCCTCGGACGCCGTCCGCCGCCGACGCGGCTGCCGGCCCTGCGTCGGAAACGCTTCGCCGGCGTCGGTGCGGGTGCGCCGCTCGGCCTCGCTGGCCGTCTCCCGGCCCGCCCGCGGGCCCGGGCTCGCGGGAACGCCTTCCCGCCCGAGCCCGGGCCCGGCGCGTTGCGCGTCTCCGGGGCCGACGAGGCCCTTCTCGAAGGGGTCCTCCGGGACCAGCGGCTTCCGGCCCGCCGTGGGGGGCCGGGGCCGGCCCCGGAAGGGATCCTCGGGAACCATGGTCCGCTGTCGGTCGGCGGGCGCCAGGGGTTCGAAGGGGTCCTCCGAGACCAGCGTGCGGCGCGTCTCGGGTCGGGTGGAAGCTTCCGCCGTCGCCCGCTCGCGCGCCTCGCGCACGCGTCTCTGCGCCTCCGCGACCCAGGCCGGCAGGTCTCCCGGTCCGCTGTCGCCCTGCCCGCTGTCGCCCTGCCCGCTGGGGGGCGCGGGCTCGGCCGCGGTGTCGCCGGTCGCCGGCGGCCGGGCGGGACCCTGGCGGCCCGTCGGCGGCCGGTTACGCTCGCGCAGCACGCGCGACACCAGTGGCAGCACGACGAACACCACCACGAACAGCACCGTCAGGAGGGTGTCGAAACTCACGACTCCTCGTCGCCCTCCAGGCCGGCGGCACGGCCGATGTTCCCGCGCATGCTGGTGTCCGACTGGATGTTCTGGAGGTTGTAGTAGTCCATCACGCCCAGGTTGCCCTTCTGGAACGCCTCGGCGATGGCGCGGGGCACGTCGGCCTCGGCCTCGACCACCTTGGCCCGCATGGCAGCTACCTCGGCGCGGTTCTCCTGCTCGGCCGCCACCGCCATCGCCCGCCGCTCCTCGGCCTTCGCCTGCGCCACCCGCTTGTCGGCCTCGGCCTGGTCGGTCTGCAGCTGGGCGCCGATGTTGCGCCCGACGTTCACGTCGGCGATGTCGATCGACAGGATCTCGAACGCCGTGCCGGAGTCGAGGCCCTTCGCAAGCACTGCTTTCGAGATGGTGTCGGGGTTCTCCAGGGTGTCCTTGAAGCTCTTGGTCGAGCCGATCGAGGAGACGATGCCTTCGCCGACGCGGGCGATGATGGTCTCCTCGCCGGCGCCGCCGACCAGCCGCTCGAGGTTGGCGCGCACCGTGATGCGGGCCGTGGCGATGAGCTCGATGCCGTCCTTGGCCACTGCGCTGACGTTCGGGGTCTGGATGACGCGCGGGTTGACGGACACCTTGACGGCGTCCAGCACGTCGCGGCCCGCCAGGTCGATGGCGGCGGCCCGGTCGAACGGAAGGTGGATGCGCGCCTTGTCCGCGGCGATCAAGGCGTCCACGACCCGGTCGACGTTGCCGCCCGCGAGGTAGTGCGCCTCGAGCTGGTTCTGCTCCACTTCGATGCCCGCCTTGTCGGCCTTGATGAGCGGCAGGATGATCCGGTTGGGCGGCACGCGCCTGAGCCGCATGGCCACCAGGCTCGGAAGCCCGACCTGGACGCCAGCGGCGATCGCCGAGATCCACAGACCGATCGGGACGACGGAGAACAGGATCAGGAAGAAGAGAACGATTGCGCCTGCGACGATCAGCAGGGTATAGCTCATAACACCTCCAAGGTGGTGGGCTGCGAGGGCTCGGCCGTGCGGCCGTCCCGGGTCAGGCTTCCAGGCCGTCGGCCGGGTCCGGCTCGACGGCGCGGACCGTGACACGCATGCCTTCGACGTGCAACACGGTCAGTGTGCTTCCGGCGGGGATGAAGTCGCCCTCGCTCACCACGTCGACGCGCTCCTGGTCGAAGCGCGCGACCCCGGCGGGGCGAAGGTCGGAGAGGGCGATCCCCTCGCGTCCTGCGAGGTAGCCGCGATCGGCGCTGCCCGGCACGCCCGCGGTCACCGGCGACGACGGGTTGGTGATCCGGGTGGTGAGCCGGAAGGCGGCGGCGATCCTGCTGTTCGGCAACACCCACAAGAGCGCCGCCACCAGCACGCCGCCGAACAGGGCGCTGTAGCCGAGCACCGTCGCCGCAGATCCCTGGAAGATCCGCACGACGGCCACGACCACCGCGGCGATACCGAGAACGCCCGCGACCCCGAAGCCGGGGATCACCAGCACCTCGGCGGCCAGCAGCAGCACGCCCGCCACGATCAGCACGATGTCCAGCGGGCCCGCCGGCGTCGCCACGAAGGCGCCCGCCGCCAACAGGGCCAGCGCCACCAGCCCCAACCCGCCGAAGACGCCGAAGCCGGGCGTGAAGATCTCGATGAGCAGGCCCCCGATGCCGATCACCAGCAGCGCGGCGGCGGCGATGGGGTTGGTCAGTGCGCCGGCGAGGCGCTCGCTCAGGTTGGGACCCATGCGGGTGATGGAAGCGCCGCCGTACCCCCACTGCTGAAGGGCGTCGCGCACGCTACTCGCTTGGATGTTGGCGATGTTGTTGTCGACCGCCTCCTTGGCCGTGAGGGTGACCAGCTCCTTGTCGGTCGCGATGCCCGGGATGGACACGGACGGGTCGACCATCCCTTCGGCGACCTGGGCGTTGCGCCCCCTCGCCTCGGCAACGCTCCGGAACTCACCGCGCATGGCGGAGTTGTACTTCTCGTTCACGGGTTTGGCGCCGGTGGGCGTGGGGGTGATCGGGAGGGCGGCGCCGATCGAGGAGCCAGGCAGCATCGCCAGCTTCTCGGCGCTCATGGCGATCAGCGCACCGGCGCTGAAGGCGTTCTGCGCCACGGCCAGGGTGGGGACCTGGGCGTCGTTGAGCACGGCGTCGACGATCGACTGCATGGCGGTGATCCGCCCGCCTGGGGTGTCGAGGTAGAGCAGCAGCGCCAGCGGTTGGTCGCGGTTGGCCTGCGTGATGCGGGCCTTGACGAACTGTGCCGTGGCCGGCGTGATCTCGCCTTCGATAGGCACGAGCCAGACGCTGTTGCCGCCCGCCTGCGCGCGACCGACCCCCCCGCCCGCCATCAGCGCGAAGGTCACGGCCAGGGCGAGGGCGAGCCGGATCGGCCGGAAGGCTGTCCTCACGAGGATCAGTGTAGCACGCACTCCGCCCCTCCGAAGGGCCGGGAGGCGCTCGCCATCACCGTCCTGGACGCCGTTCGCACCGATCGTCAGTCGATACCGGGCGCGGCTGCGTGGTCGTTGCTGCTCCGGAGCGTCAGAACGGGCACGAAGACGGTCACCAGGAACCCCAGCACCACGACCAGCAGCAGGTCACGGTAGACGTGGGTCACCGCTGTGGCGAAGGCTTGCTTGATGCTGGTGGTGACCTGCGCGGCCACCGACTTCGCCTGTTGCTGGAACTGGTCGCGGAGCTGTGCCAGGAACGCCGTCTCGGCCTGCTGGCTGCGCATGGCCTGGGTCGCGCCCAGCGTCACCATGGCCTTGGCCGCGGCGGGCATGGGGCTCGCCGCGACGGCCTGCTGGACCTTCGCTGCGTCGCCGGTGCGCACGGCGCCGGCGATGGCCTGGTACTGCCGATCGAACGCGGCGGTGATCCCGGCCTGGACCTGATCGAGACCCTCCGCGCTGACCTGGCTCCCGGCCCCGAAGGAGGAGGGGTCCATCCCTGCGGGCGCCTGCATGGCGCTGAACGAGGCCGTGAGGCTGGTCGCCAGGACCGTGCCCATCACCGCTGCACCCACCGTGCCGCCGATCTGCCGGAAGAACTGCGACGCACTGGTGGCCTGCCCGACCCGCCTCACGTCCACGGCGTTCTGGATCGCCAGCGTGTACAGCGGCATCGACGGCCCTACCCCCAGCCCCGCGATCACCATGTAGATGGTGACCCGCCAGTAGGGCACGTCGGGTCCCATGCGCGAGAGAAGCAGGATGCCCACGAACAGGATGGCGGCGCCCACCAGCATCAACAGCCGGTAGCGGCCCATGGCGGACACGAGCTGACCGCTCACCACCGCGCCGAACACCAGCCCCAGCGACAGCGGGATGAGGCTGATGCCGGCGCGGGTGGCGGACACGCCGACCACGTTCACCATGAACAGCGGCAGGAAGATGATGAGCGACAGGAACGCCGCGCCAAGGAAGAACAGCGCCAGGTTCGAGGTGGAGAACACGCGGTTGCGGAACAGCGACAGGTCGAGGATGGGGTTGGCCGAACGCAGGGAGCGGAGCACGAACCCCACCAGAAGCGCCGTGCCTCCGGCCAGGAGACCCAGGGTGACGCCGCCGGCCCAGGGGTAGGTGGTCTTGTCGAGCTGGAGCGCCAGTACGATCGGCACCAGGCCGAACACCAGCAGGGCTGCACCCAGGATGTCCATCGGCTTGTGGTCGGCCGACGGCTTCAAGGGCGGCATGCGCCGCAGCAAGAACCACAGCGCGATCGCGCCGGTCGGCACGTTGACGTAGAACACCCAGCGCCAGCCCTCCACGCCGGGGATGATCCCGCCGGCGTAGTCGGTGAGGAGGCCTCCGAGCCAGGGTCCGATCACGCTGGCGATCCCGAACGTGGCTCCCACCAGCCCCTGATAGCGCCCGCGGACGTTGGGGGGGAACAGGTCGGCGATGATGATGAACGCCATCGAGAACAGCCCGGCTCCGCCGATCCCCTGCAGGCCGCGCATGATGATGAGCTGGCTCATGCCGTCGCCCAGGAGTGGCAGCGTCCCGAACTCGCCGGCCAGGCCGGAGAGGAAGGAGCCGAGCAGGAACGTCGACACCGAGAAGATCTCGATCGACTTGCGGGACACGGTGTCGGCCAGCTTGCCGTAGATGGGCACAAGCGCCGTCGAGGCCAACAGGTAGGCGGTGGCGACCCAGGCGTAGCGCTTGATGCCGTTGAGGTCCTCGACGATGCGGGGGAGGGCGGTCGCCACGATGGTCTGATCGAGGGCGCCCAGGAACAGGGCCAGCAGGATGCCGACCAGGATGAGGGTGCGGTCACGGGACGAGGTCACGGTCATGCGCTGCGGTCCTTTGCGAGGGTCTCGAGGGTGTCGAGGAAGGTGGCGAGCGCGTCGGCGTCGAGCGAGCTGAGGAAAGCTTCGGTCTCGGAAGTCATGGTCGCGCCGGCGCGCTCGAGGCGCTCCGCGCCGTCCTTGGTCAGGCTGAGCACGCGGCGGCGGGCGTCGCGCGGGTCGAGGCGGCGCCGGATCAGGCGAGCTTTCTCGAGGGCGTCCAGACGTCTGGAGATGGCATGCGGCGGCATCTCCAGGGCGGCGGCGATCTCCGTGGGGGAGAGGTCGCTGGAGGCGATCCGGTCGAGCAGGAAGAAGTCGCCCATCTCGAGCCCGTGGCGCTCCTTCAACACGGGCCCCGTGTGACGGAAGATGCGTTGCCTCACGGCCCAGAAGCCGTAGAGGAAGCGTCGCGTGGGTCCGGTCTGCATTATTTGCACATCGCAACTATCTCAGCTCGCGCCCCCCGGCACTGTAGTGCGGGCATCAGTCCCGCCGAGCCGCACCCGCCGAAAGCGCTGCGCCCCGCCGAAGCGGGGCGCAGGGTGCGATGCTGGCGGGCGCAGGAGGACTTGAACCCCCGACCTACGGTTTTGGAGACCGCCGCTCTGCCAACTGAGCTATACGCCCAAGAGCGAGTACGGAGTATACCAGCCCGCGCCGGCCCTGCCAACCGGGCGGCGCGGCGCCAGCGCGCGGCCGGGCCCCGGTCGCCCGGGACCCGCAACCTCCCCCGGGCGGCGTGCTATAACGGCCCCAACGGGCCGGGGGCCCGCGTTAGGAGCGCATGCATGGAGGCAGTTGTACCGCAGGAAGCCGCCGCCGACCGGCCGAGCTTGACCGTCAGTCCCACGGCCGCCGTGAAGGCTGCGGCATTGCTCGAGCAGAACGGCGACCCCGAAGCGGCGATCCGCGTGTTCGTCAAGTCCGGAGGCTGCAGCGGCTACCAGTACGGCATGGCGGTCGACGACCGGCGGGTCGAGGGCGATCGCGTCTTCGAGTCCCAGGGCGTCCGGCTGGTGGTGGATCCCCGTAGCTGGCCCCTGCTGGTAGGCTCACAGGTCGACTTCGTGGAGAACCTGATGGGCGGCGGTTTCCAGGTGAACAATCCCAACGCCACCAGCTCCTGCGGCTGCGGGCATAGCTTCAGAACGGACGGCAGCTCCGCGCCGGACGCCGAAGGCGCGACCGGTTGCAGTAGCTGAGCCAAGGCCCGGACCCACGTACGTCGACGGGGCGGCGCCGGACACGGCGCCGCCCCGTTCGTCGGCCGGGCCTCGACCCGACCCTAGCCGCTGGACCCGGGCTCCTCGTCGAAGGCGTAGCTGAGCACAGGCTGGCGCGCCGCCCGCACCTCGTCGAGGCGCCGGACGGGGGTGTGGTAGGGCGCGCCCGGCAAGTAGCCGTCGTCCTCGGCCGCTCGCTCCAGGATCGCCCCCAACGCCTCGGCGTAGGCGTCGAGTGTCTCCAGCGACTCCGTCTCCGTGGGCTCGACCATCATGGCTTCCTTGACGATGAGCGGGAAGTAGACCGTCATCGGGTGCATCCCCTCGTCGAGGAGCGCTTTCGCGACGTCGAGCGTGTGCACCCCTTCGGGCGGCCGGGCCACGAACTCGTGCATGTTGAGCCGGTCGAAGGGGATCGTATACCCGGCCTGCTGCATACGCACACGTAGGTAGTTGGCGTTCAGGACGGCGTGGCCGCTCACGCGACGCAGGCCCTCCAGGCCGAGCGTCCGGATGTAGGCGTAGGCGCGGATCAGGTTGCCGACGTTGCCGACGAAGGAGCGCATGCGTCCGATGGAGGAGGGCACGTCCTCCGACAGCCGGTACCCCTGCTCCTCGTCGACCACGAGGGGGACGGGCAGGAACTCGGCCAGGTGCGCCTTCACACCGACCGGTCCGGTTCCGGGCCCGCCGCCGCCGTGCGGCGTGGTGAACGTCTTGTGCAGGTTGAGGTGGACGACGTCGAAGCCCATGTCGCCGGGGCGGACCCGTCCGACGATGGCGTTGAGGTTGGCCCCGTCGTAGTAGAGCTGGGCTCCCGCCTCGTGCGCGCGACGCGCTATCTCGAGGATGCGCGTCTCGAACACGCCGACCGTGTTCGGGTTGGTCAGCATCACGGCCGCCACTTCGGGCCCCAGGGCCCGCGTGAACGCCTCCAGGTCGACCTCCCCGCGGTCGTCGCTGGGGATCTCCACCACGCGGTAGCCCGCCATCGCCGCGGTGGCCGGGTTGGTCCCATGGGCGCCGTCCGGCACGAGCACCACGCGTCGCTGCTCGCCCTCGCCGCGCGCCCGGTGGTAGGCGCGGATCATCAGGATGCCCGTCAACTCGCCGTGCGCGCCGGCGGCCGGCTGCAGGCTGACCGCGTCCATGCCCGTCAACGCCCCCAGGTCACGCTGCAGTTCGTACAGCAGGCGCAGCGTCCCCTGCGCCGTCTCCGGCGCCTGCTGGGGGTGCAGGTCCTGGAACAGCCGCGCCGCTTCCTCGTGCACCTTGGGGTTGTACTTCATGGTGCAGCTTCCGAGCGGATAGACGTTGCCGTCGATGCTGAACTGCCGGTGCGCGAGCTGCGTGAAGTGGCGCACCAGATCGAGCTCCGACACTTCCGGAAGGCGTGGCGGCGCGTCGCGCAGCTGATCCTCGCCGAGCAGCAACGCGAGGTCCGGCTCGTCGAAGCGCGGCGGCCGGGCCGCCCTCCGGCCCGGCCTGGAGCGCTCGAAGATCAGCGGGAAGTCTCTGGACGTCGCCTCAGCCATGACCCACCCCCGAGCCCGCCAGCTCCCCGACGGTGGCGAGCGCAGCCACCAGGGCCTCGATGTCGTCGTCGCTCACCAGCTCGGTCGCGGCCAGCACGACCGCGTTGCCGAGGCCGTACTCGCTTCCCACCGGCACGCCGGCATGCACGCCTCGCTCGGCCAGCGCCGAGCGCACGTCGGAGCCGGAGCGCCGCGTGCGCAACGTGAACTCGTTGAAGAACCGCGCCTCTCCGGCAACGTCGGCGCCCTCGTCCCGCAGACGGTCGGCCAGGCGGTGCGCCTGGCGCACCGAGCCTGCCGCCGCCTCGCGGAGGCCCTGCGGCCCGAGGGCGGCCAGGTTCACGGTGGCCATCAGGGCGGTGAGCTGATGGTTCGAGCAGATGTTGGACTTCGCCTTGCTGCGGCGGATGTGCTGCTCGCGGGCCTGCAGCGTGAGCACGAAGGCCCGCCGCCCGTCGACGTCGACCGTCTCGCCCACGAGACGACCGGGAAGCTGCCGCAGCAGGGCGCTCGCGACCACCATGAACCCGAAGCTGGGACCGCCGTAGGCGGTCGGGTTGCCGAGCGTCTGCCCGTCGCCGACCGCGATGTCGGCCCCGTAGGCGCCGGGCGGCTTCAGCAGGGCCAGACTCAGCGGATCCACGACCGCGACCATCAGCGCCCCGGCGGCGTGCGCCGCCTCCGTGAGCGCCGGCATCGCCTCCAGCGAGCCGAGGAAGTTCGGCTGCTGCACGATCACGCAGGCCACGTCGTGGTCCACCATCGGGACTGGTGTCGCCAGCGTTTCGAGGTCGAGGGTGTCGATGCGGATGTCCAGGGCCTCGAGGTAGGTGCCGAGCACGGCACGGGTCTCGGGATGCACCCCGCGGCTGACCAGCACCCGCTCGCGGCGCGTCTGCCGCGCGGCCAGCAACGCCGCCTCGGCGGTGGCGGTGGCGCCGTCGTACATGCTGGCGTTGGAGACGGCGAGCCCCGTGAGCTCGCTCATCATCGTCTGGTACTCGAAGGTGGCCTGCAGGATGCCCTGGGCCACCTCGGGCTGGTACGGCGTGTAGGCGGTGACGAACTCGCTCTGGAGCGCCAGATGCGGCGTCACCGAGGGGATGAAGTGGCGCCGCATCCCGCCGCCGAGGAAGTTCGGTCCCTCCGGGCGGTCGTGGGCGGCCAGGCTCCGCAGGTGGGCGAGCAGCCTGGTCTCGTCCATGGCCGGCGGTAGGTCGATGTCGGGGTTGCGCAGGCTGGCGGGCAGCTCGTCGAACAGCGCATCGACGCTCTCCACGCCGATGGTCTCGAGCGCCCGCCGCACGTCCTCCTCGGAGTGAGGCAGGTAGGGCAAGGTCAGCCCTCCTTCTCGACCGCCTGTTGGTAGCCGCCGGCGTCGAGCAGCGAGCCCGGCTCGGCCTCGTCGCTCAGCCGCACCTTGAACAGCCAGCCGCCCTCGTACGGGCTGTCGTTGATCGCCTCGGGAGCGTCGTGAAGCGCTTCGTTCACGGCCTCCACCGAGCCGGACACGGGTGCGTAGATGTCCGAGGCCGTCTTCACCGATTCGACGACGGCCACGGGATCGCCGGAGGCGACGGCGGCGCCGACGGCGGGCAACTCGACGTACACGACGTCGCCGAGCTGGTCCTGGGCGTAGTCGGTGATGCCGACCGTCACCATGCCGTCGACGGGTGCCGAGACCCATTCGTGGGAAGAGGTGTACCGGAGGTTGTCGGGGATCTGCATGTTCACTCCTCTGCCGGCGCCCGAACGGGGTCGGGCGCGTCGAAACGCCGCAGCGTCACTGCCCGAAGAAGGGAGGTTTGACGACCGTGGCGGCCACCGTCTGGCCACGGATCTCGACGCCGATCTCCGTACCCTCCTGGGCTGCGCCCGCGTCCACCCAGGCGAAGGCGATGCTCTCACGCGTCAGCGGCGACAGCGTGCCGGAGGTGACCGTGCCGATGGGAGCGCCGTCGCGCAGCACGCGGTAGCCCTGGCGCGGGATTCCGCGGTCGACGAGCCGCAGGCCGACCAGCCGCCGGGGGCAGGGCCGGCCCCACATCGCTTCCCGTCCGAAGAAAGGCTTGTCCTTGACCACCCACGCGAAACCGCTGCACAGCGGGTTGGTCGTCGCGTCGAACTCGTGGCCGTAGAGCGGGAACCCCGCCTCGAGGCGCAGCGTGTCGCGCGCGCCCAGCCCGCAGGGGACGGCGCCGGCCTCGTTCAACACGTCCCAGACGATGGGAGCGTCGGTCGGGTGGCAGAACAGCTCGAAGCCGTCCTCGCCCGTGTAGCCGGTGCGGCTGAGGCGCACGGGGCACCCCGAGATGCTGGTGAGCAGCGTGGCGTTCTTGCGAAGCTCGGTGAGATCCACGTCGACCACGTGACCCAGGAGCAGTGCGCTGCCGGGGCCCTGAAGCGCCATGAGCGCCCAGGTGGCCGACTCGTCGACGACGTGGCAGTCGTACTCCCGAGCGACCTCCCGCAGGTGCGCGAGGACGGCGTCGACGTTGGACGCGTTGGCGACGATGAAATACTCCTGCTCGCCTTCGCGGTAGAGGTAGAGGTCGTCGATGAGGCCTCCGCGATCGTTGGGCAGCATGGTGTACTGGCCTCGACCGAGCTTGAGGCGCCCCGGGTCGTTCAGCGTCGCGAACTGCAAGAAGGCGGTGGCGTCGTCACCGACGACGCGAAGCTCGCCCATGTGACTGACGTCGAACAGGCCCACGTCCGAGCGCACGGCGATGTGTTCCTGGTGGATCCCGGTGGGATAGTGCACCGGCATGCTCCACCCGGCGAACTCCACCATCCGGGCTCCGAGGGCGACATGCGTGTCGTAGAGGGGGGTCCGCTTCATTCGACCCGACGATATCACAGCGTTCCACCGTCGGATTCTCGCTTCCGGCGGCGTTCACGACACGCCGCACCCGCACC
>Ga0102962_1000142_pt1 | contig 41230 bp, 29 predicted proteins | sample SalPonF2_C_D2_MG_FD_84519 | JGI IMG/M metagenome (GOLD analysis project Ga0102962, IMG submission 84519) | Salt pond soil microbial communities from South San Francisco under conditions of wetland restoration - Salt Pond MetaG SF2_C_D2_MG ...
CCGCTGCTGCACGAGCAGCTCGGCGAATGGGGGATCGAGATCTCCGCCGGCCAGCTCAGCCGACTCATCACCGAGCCGTGCGAGGTCTTTCACGCTGAGAAAGAAGCGCTGCTGCGCGCCGGCGATGCGGGTTACGTCATCAATGAGGCAGCCTGCGCTTATATGCGGACTCAAGGCTTGGCGCACAAGCCGCTGGCACAGCTCGAAGCGCTGGCACCGCGCACGCTCGACAGCCAGGCCGCCTGGCAGGCGATGCTCACCGAGCTGGGGATCAGCCGCGAACGCCACGTGCGCATCGCCACCGAGGGCGCCTTGCTCGGCGCGGTGAGCGCGTCCGCCATCAATCCGAAGCTGGTCATCATCAGCGATGATGCCGGCCAGTTCGATGTTCTGACCCATGCCCTGTGCTGGATCCACGCCGAGCGCAACATCCGCGAGTACGTCAAAAAGCGCAAGATCAGCGGCTCGACCCGCAACGCCGCCTCGCATCGACACAACGAATATATCGAGCGCTACCACTATCTCGCCTACCAGCCGCTGCCCGGCGCACAGCAGCGCTACTTCGTCTTCGCCAACGCCACGATCGTCGCACTGCTCGGCTTCGGCGCCGCAGCCTGGAAGTGCCAGCCTCGGGATATCTTCATCGGCTGGAGTGCGGCGCACCGCGAGCGACAACTGCATCGGGTCGTCAGCAACGCCCGCTTCCTGATCCTGCCCTGGGTACATTGTCCCAATCTGGCCTCGACTATCGTGGCCCGCTCCGCACGACGCCTCGGCGACGACTGGCAGGCACGCTACGGGTACCGGCCCGTGCTCCTGGAGACCTTCGTCGAGCAGCCGCGCTTTCGGGGCACCGCCAACCGGGCGGCGAACTGGCACTGCCTCGGCCAAACTTAGGGCCGCGGCAAGCTCGATGTACACCATCGGACCGCTTTGCCCAGAGGGGAAAGGCGTCTGGGTCTATCCGCTGCAACAGACCTTCCGGCGTGCCCTCTGCGCCGACAACCGCGGCGGATGAGCACCGCTCTGCCCGAGGTTAATGAGGCCTTACGTAAAAGTCACATAACAATTTGTTAATACTACTTTTTTATTGGCTATTGAAAGTTTATGGCGCTATGCCGCAAAGTTGGGAACGAGTCTTACGCTATGGGTTTCTTAGGTGACGGCCGCTCGAACTCGTCCACGACTATCGAACGTCGCAAGCTGCCAACCCAACCACAGCACAGAGAGCGGCAACGATAACGTTGCACCGGCACAAAGCAACTGGCTAGGCCATCGATCAGGCGACGTCTCACTCTGTCAGTAGCACCTTGACACCGCGGACACTGCACCATGGCGGGACCAATCCATAGTAAGGGAAACACAGGCGTTACCACCCCACGCGACTACGGCCGGCGACAAATATACACAAATTCGATGCGGGAAAGTGCCGAATGGTTCCGCGGTGTACGCTAAAAAAGTAACGAGCGCAGTGGCGTCAAGAACATGCTGATTAGCGCTTAATTGCAGAGGCTTTGCCTGCGCTCGCGTCAGATCGCGCTCGCTCAATGAGCCACTGTAGGCCACGAACATCGGGCTGCGGAGTTTCAGCATACCCAATTCGAATACTGACTCCGCCAGCCTCAAGCCGGTCACTGCGCACTTTGTCGACCAGCGGGCACAAGCGTGCAGCGGCGCCGTCGGCGGTCCCTAAACCAACCAAGCAAAGTTCCTGTCGTCCGAGCCTGGCTACAAGGTCGCCGTTGCGACAGTTTGCGGCCAGCACCCGGGACAACTCATGCAACACGATATCTGCTCCATCGGTTGGTTGACCCGTATCGCCGTCGGTCGTACCGGCTATCTCGATGACAATGGCGAAAACCGACCGGCCCCACCGCTCCGCAAGTTGCAAGAGTGGCTCGGCCACCACGGACAAGCCGTCGCGATTATAAAGCTGCGTGAAGGTGTCCAACAGCGACAGTTCCCGCAACGTTCCCAAACGTTGGCCCACAGGCTGTTGCCGCTTTTGGCGCTCGACAGCGAACCGCAGCGTATGCAACAAATTGGGACCATTGGCTTCACAGTACAGCAAATAATCGGCCGCACCGTGACGCAACGCTGTCCAAGCGAGCTGCTCGTAACGACTTGCCACGACAACTACGACGGGCAAGTTAGGGTTGTCGCGCCAAAGCACCTGCACTTTACTGACACCTGCCGCGTCCTCCAGAAGCAGACCGGTCAGTACAACGTCGAAAGATTGTTTGGCAACAGCCTCCATCGCCTCTAGCCGACTCGTAACGCACGCACACTGAGCCTGCGGATAGATTTGTGTGATGGACTCAGCAAGGGTCCGTGCACGCTCGTCGGGAGCATCCACGATCAGCACATACATAGACGGCTAGCTTTACTGACATTGGATTAAGGTGCACCTAAGGTTATAGATAACTGAAAGCAAAAAGGCGTTGATGGTCGCCGTGCGGCTCGTAGTGCCCGCTATGCGGTCAAGATCCAGCTGTCTGCTTGACTCGTTTGCGTATACGACAGGGCACGAATCGTGGTCGGAAGCTAAGTCGATAAGATCCAGCTCTTGCGAGCAGCAAGCACCATGCGCAACCCGCGCTTTCGAGTCGGACGGTCAGCCCACCCGTGTTCCCCGGGCTTTTCGCCCCCATCTAACATGGCGGCTCTCACTTCCGCTGGACTTCAACTTGTCAGGTCAACCGCCCGCCGGCACCCGAGGCCAACGAGGAGCTATTTGCGCGGCAGTCTCAGCCATGCCATTGCTGTAAACGAGTCGCTGAAACATAGGCGTCACTTCCCGATACAGAAGGTCGAGAAAATATCGCCCAGCAGGTCTTCGCTGGTGTAGTCTCCCACGATCTCGCCCAAGGCCTGCTGTGCCAGCCTCAGTTCCTCGGCCAGCAGCTCGCCAGCCTGCCAGCCAAGCATCTGTTCACGTCCCCGCCCCAGCGCGCTGCGGGCACGAGCCAGCGCCTCCAAGTGCCGGCGGCGGGCGCTGAATACACCGCCTTCGGCGGCACGGTAACCCGCACACGCTTTGAGGTGCTCGCGCAAAGCGTCAAACCCGGCCCCGGTCCGCGCCGACAGGCGCACCCAGGAGCGCCCGCCTTCGCCCGCCGCAGGAGCGCGCCCGCTCAGGTCGCATTTGTTGTAAACGAGCGTCACTGCCGGACCGGGCGGCAAAACTTCCAGCAAAGCCTCATCGGCTGCCTCCACGCCTTCGCGGTCATCGACCAGCAACAGCACGCGCTCGGCGCCGGCGAGCGCGGCCTGAGCGCGGCGCACCCCTTCGCGCTCCACGGGATCGGCGCTATCGCGCAGCCCGGCGGTGTCGATCACCGTGAGCGGCATGCCGTCGATCTGCAGCTGTACGCGCAGCAGATCGCGGGTGGTGCCGGGTACGTCGGTGACGATGGCCGCGTCGTCTCCAGCCAGGCGATTGAGCAGGCTGGACTTGCCCACGTTGGGGCGGCCGGCGATCACCACCCTCATGCCATCGCGCATGACAACGCCGCGTCGAGCCTGGGCGGCCAACGCTTCGAAGTCCGCCAGGCATGCATCGACGCGCTCGACGACGTCGCTATTGGCGAGAAAGTCGACCTCCTCGTCCGGGAAATCAATGGCCGCTTCCACGAACGTGCGTAGCGCCCGCAACTGCTCGGCCAGAGAGTTGACGCGTCTGGAGAACTCGCCCTGCAGGGAGAGCATGGCGGCATGCGCCCCGTCGCGGCTGGCGGCATCGATCAGGTCGGCCACCGCTTCGGCCTGCACCAGATCCAGTTTGCCATTCAGAAAAGCGCGTTCGCTGAATTCACCAGGTCGGGCCGCACGCGCGCCTGCTTGCAGCACCGCTTGCAGCAAAGCATCCATCACCACCGAGCCGCCGTGTCCGTGCAGTTCCAGCACGTGCTCGCCGGTAAACGAGCGCGGAGTAGCAAAGTAAAGCGCCAGACCCCGATCCACGACGGCGCCTGCGGCGTCGCGGAACGCCGAGAAATGAGCGTATCGCGGCTCTGGCACTGTGCCCAGCAGCGCGCGAGCGACCTCGGGCACCGCGGGACCCGAGACGCGCACGATGCCTATGCCGCCGCGTCCGGGGGGCGTGGCGATTGCCGCAATGGTGTCGTCAGAGGCTAGGCGCGACGTTTTTTCGCGTCCTCGTGCTCCACCTTGCGCATGATGAGCCATTGCTGGGTCACGCTGATCAGCACGCTGGTGAGCCAGTACAGTACCAGCCCGGCAGGAAAGAAAGCGAAGAACACGGCAAGACCCAGAGGCATGACCATCATCAGCTTGCGCTGGGTCTCATCCATGGTCATGGTGCTGCCGGACAGCTTCTGCTGGAAGAACATCACCGCGCCGTAGAGGATGGGCAGGATGTAATACGGGTCGGGCGCGGACAGGTCGTGTATCCACAGTACCCAGGGCGCATGGCGCAGCTCCACGCTCGCCCGCAACACCTCGTACAAAGCGATGAAAACGGGGAACTGCACGAGCATGGGCCAGCAGCCCCCGAGCGGGTTGAACCCCTCCTTTTTGTAGAGGTCCATCATGGCCTTCTGCATGGCCTCGCGGTCGTCCTTGTGGCGCTCCTTGATTTGCTGGATGCGCGGTCCGAACTTGCGCATGCGCGCCATGGACTTGTACTGGGTCTCGGTCAGCTTGAAGAACAGCAGCTTGATGATGAGCGTGAGTATGATGATGGCCCAGCCCCAATTGCCCACCACGCCGTCGATCTTCGCGAGAAACCAGAAGATGGGTTGGGCCGCCACCGTCCAGATACCGTAGTTCACGGTGAGATCCAGGCCCGGTGCAACCGTCGGCAACACGTTCTGCAGCTTGGGGCCCATATAGAGCCGAGTAGTCAGAGTGGCTTGCTGACCGGCGGCCACCGTCTGCATAGAGCCCACGTAGCCGCCGACGTAAGCCTTATCGCTGCTCCCGGGGATGCTGCGCGGCTTGGCGAAATAACGCACCGTGTCGGTTTTGGACGGTATCGCGGCGGCTACGAAGTAATGCTGCACCATCGCCACCCAGCCGCCCTGCTGGGTGTCCTTAAAAGGCGTGGAGTCGAGATCGCCGAAGCCCAACTCATTGTACTTGTAGTTGTCGCTGGTTCCTTTCTCCTTGTAAACCGCGGCGCCGGTGAAACTCGACAGGAAGCGCGGGTTTTTCACCGGCGACTTCGGGGTGCGCCAGAACTGGACGTAGGGGCTCACTTTCCAAGGCTGCGAGCCGCCGTTGTCAACCTTGTAGCGGACACGAACCTGGTAGCTGCCGCGATGGAAGACATAGGTCTTTGTAACCTTACGCCCGTCCGGGCCCTGCCATACGAGAGGCACCTCAAGGGTCTTTTTTCCGGCCCCCAGCCGATAGTCGGTCTTGTTAACCGTGAACACGGCATGGTGATTGGGTGCCGGACCGCTCTGGGCTGTCAGCCCGCTCTGCGCGACAAAAAAGTATGGCAGTTTGTCGTTGAGGAAGTTATAAGGCTGATTGGGCTTGTCGGGCGAGACCGGGTACTGCAGCAGCGTCAAGCGGCGCAACGTGCCGCCGCGCGCGTCGATGGATGCTTTGACCACGTCCGTGGTGACGTGGATGATCTGTCCCGGCTGGCTCAACGCCGCCGGAGAGGACGCGTTTTGGCCAGTCGATGTGGTGGCCTCTTTGCCCGCGCTCTGTACCGAGGGAATCTCACCCCCGCTGGAGGCCGTCTGCTGCGATCCGGCCGAGGATTTGGCCGGCGCCCGTTGCTCGGCGGTGGAAGCGCTCTGCGGCGGTTGCGGCGGATAATCACGCTGCCACGCCTGCCACATGAAAAACAGTACTGCGCCCAGGGCGACGAGCAGGAAAAGGCGTCGATTATCCATACTAGGCTCGTTTTCGCGATTTGGGGACGGGGTCGACGCCGCCCGGGTTCAGCGGATGACAGCGCACCAGGCGCCGCAGAGCGAGCCAGCTTCCTCGTAGCGCCCCGTGCTGGCGCAAAGCCTCCACCGCATAACTCGAGCACGTGGGATAAAAGCGGCATCGGGGCGGCATCAGCGGACTCACCAAGCGCTGATACAGACGTATGAGCAGGATCAACAACGCCTGCATGGGTCACCAATCCGCTGCCACAGGTCGTTCAAAATTCTCGCTATGCCTGCGTTGTCCAGGGCCTTTGCCCCGTGACGCGCGATAATCACCACGTCCATACCCGACAATTTCTCCTGGTGGTGGCGAAAGCTCTCCCGAGTCAGGCGCTTGAGCCGGTTCCGGTCGACCGCCCGGGACGCCGCCTTGCGCGATACGGCCAGCCCCAAGCGGGCGCAGCCACCGTGGTTACTTGCCGCTACCGCCACAAAGTAACGCCCGCCGTAGCGGCGCCCCTCGGCAAATGCCCGCCGGTACTGATCCGCATTCAGGAGCCGGGCGCGCTTGGGAAAGCGCGCACCACTCATAGCTCGACTATGGGGACAACCGTGCGCGGCCTTTGGCGCGTCGTGCCTTGAGCACTTTGCGCCCGGCGCGCGTGGCCATACGCGCTCGAAACCCGTGGTCGCGCTTGCGCTTGATATTGCTCGGTTGGAAGGTTCTTTTCATGTCGCTGTACGCCGAATATGGAGGATCGGGGGGCTCGCACACACGGCCGCCCGCCAGAACCGCCGGAGTTTACCGTTGTCGCTGGGTCTCCCGCAAGGCGATACGCCCCTGTGGATAACACGGTCGACGCAATATAGACTGGGTCCATGACCCCGTCGGGACCGCGTTGCAGGAGTCGCTTTCGTGTCGGAATCCTTGTGGAACCGCTGTATCCAGCGGCTTGAAGCCGAATTGCCGGATAAGGACATCAACACCTGGATCCGTCCTTTGCACGCCGAGGAAGGACCCGGACGCATGCAGTTACTCGCGCCGAATGCGCTGGTGGTGGAACGGATCAAGCGCGACTATCTGGAGCGCATCCGCAGCCATCTCGATGAGCTTGCCAACGGCGAAGCGCCGCGCGTAGTGCTCAAGATCGGCACCGCCCAACACACCACGCACGCGCCACCATCGTCCGCGCCCATCGAAACCGGAACGGCTTCCGCCGCGGTGTACGGCAGCCGCCTCGATAGGCGTTATACGTTTGCCAACTTCGTTGAGGGCAAATCGAACCAGATAGCGCGTGCAGCGGCGGAGCAAGTGGCCGAGAAGCCGGGTGAATCCTACAACCCGCTGTTGATTTACGGCGGCGTAGGGCTCGGCAAGACACACCTCATGCACGGTGTGGGCAACCGTATGCTGGAGCGCAACCCGCAAGCGCGGGTGATCTACTTGCACTCGGAGCGCTTCGTGAACGACATGGTAAACGCCTTGAGGCACAACAAGATAACGGACTTCAAACAGTTCTACCGGTCGGTTGACGCCTTGCTTATCGACGACATCCAGTTTTTCGCCCACAAAGAACGCTCTCAGGAAGAATTTTTCCACACTTTCAACGCGTTGATTGAAGGGGATCAGCAGATCATCCTGACTTGCGACCGCTATCCCAAAGAGCTCGATGGCCTGGAGGAACGGGTCAAATCCCGCTTTGCTTGGGGCTTGTCCGTGGCTGTGGAGCCGCCGGAGTTGGAGACTCGCGTGGCCATCCTCATCAGCAAAGCCGAGCAGGCCCATTGCACGCTGCCGCAAGAAGCGGCATTTTTTATCGCCAAGCGCGTGCGCTCCAATGTACGCGACCTGGAAAGCGCACTGCACCGGCTAACGGCCAGCGCGCGGTTTACCGGCGAACCGATCACGGTCGACTTTGCGAGACATATTCTGCAGGACATGCTGGCGGTTCATGACCGGCTGGTGACCATCGACAATATTCAAAAAACGGTTTCAGCGTACTTCAAGATACGCGTCTCCGACCTGCTATCCGCGCGGCGGACGCGATCCATAGCCCGGCCCCGGCAAATCGCCATGTGTTTGGCCAAGGAGCTCACTAACCACAGCCTCCCGGAGATCGGGGAGGCATTCGGCGGACGCGATCACACCACGGTGCTGCATGCCTGCCGCAAGATACACGAGCTGCGCGACAGCGACAGCAGGGTCAACGAGGATTATCACAATCTCGCGCGCACTTTGAGCAACTGAACAAGCAGCGGGCAGCTTGTGGACAAGGTCGGGGACAACTCAGGACAACACGGCAGGCCGGAAATCGCCCACAGACGATCCACAAGCTGTGGGCCGTCGCAACGTCCACAAGCCCACTGCTCGCGGCGAACTCAACGGTTTGATGTTAAACAAAAATACTTGAGTTATAAAGAACTCGAGCGGAGACTAACTACTACTACTAACCCTAAGGTATTATTTAACGTTAGTAAGGATTACCGGGATCATCATGAAGTTCGATATTGAGCGGCAAAGACTCCTAAGCGCGTTGCAACCGGTCGTTGGGGTTGTCGAACGGCGGCAGACGATGCCGGTATTGTCCAATTTTCTGCTTGAAACGGACAACGGCAGCCTATTGGTTACGGGTACCGATTTGGAGCTTGAGCTCCTGGCAAGCGCCGAAGCCAGCGTGCACGAGTCGGGCCGGGCCGCCGTGCCGGCGCGCAAGCTCTACGATATTTGCCGTGGATTGCCAGACGAGGCGCACGTTTCATGTGAGCTCGCTGACCAGAAACTCCATATCCGGTCCGGGCGGAGCCGGTTCACGTTGTCAACGTTAGCCGCGACGGATTTCCCGGTAGTTGATGATATTGGAGAAACGAACAGAATAAATCTTGAAAAACAAACGCTTGAGCGTCTGCTCCACAAGACGCAGTTTGCAATGGCGCACCAGGATGTGCGCTATTACCTCAATGGCCTGCTGTTGGTCTTACGTGCGGACCGGCTACGCGCTGTTGCCACCGACGGTCATCGATTGGCACTGTGCGATGCTCCGCAGAGCATCGAGACCGAACACGAACAGCAGCTAATCATCCCGCGCAAAGCGGTCGCCGAGTTGCAGAAGTTATTGGGGGACGAGGTCGAGACCATACCTTTGGAGCTCGGAAGCAACCACCTGCGAGCCCAGATCGGGGCGGTTCGATTGACCACCAAGCTCATCGACGGCCGTTTTCCCGACTACGAACGTGTTATCCCCGAGGACGGCAACAAACTTCTCAGCGGTAATCGGCAAGGTATGCGGCAGGCGCTCGCGCGTACTGCCATTTTATCCAACGAAAAGTTTCGCGGCGTGCGTCTGGAGCTGAGTACGGAACGGCTCCGTCTCCAGGCGCAGAATCCGGACCATGAAGAGGCGCAAGAGGACATAGATGGTTCGTACGAAGGTGCGCCCATCGATATCGGTTTTAACGTCAACTACCTGCTGGACGCGTTGGCAGTCTTGGACGGCGAGGAATTCACATTATCGTTAAGTAGCCCCGATAGCAGTGGGCTAATCCGTGACGGCTCTGATCCTCACTGTCGTTACGTGGTGATGCCGATGCGGCTGTAAGGGTGGCGTATCTGAGGATCGGGGTACACAGTTGCGTGCACCATTAGAAGCTGTTGAAGCACCGTCGGGAGCGAAGGTAGTTCGTGGTCGCACGAGCCGCAGAAACCGCAGGGTATGCGATCAAACCATGAGGATTTCGAGCACCGCACGGCCGCGAAACTCCTGACGCAGTAGGTTATTAAACAGTTTCTTATAGATTGCCGAACCAGCGCATCCAAAGCTCGGGCAGCGCAGTTCGGCGAATCGGATCGCACTGTGTGTTTTAGGCGTCCCACGATGGGGCGCAGGCAGACATGTATTTTACGGATATCCGCGTCAATTATTTCCGGTGTCTTTCCGGCGTGCGCCTGCAACCTTCCCCGGGCCTTAATCTGGTGGCGGGTGATAATGGCACCGGGAAGACCAGTTTCCTGGAGGCCCTTTTATTTCTATCCAGGGGACGTTCGATGCGCGGGGCCCGGCTATCGGATTTGGTTCAGCACGGGCGGTCTGGGTTCACGGTATTCGCGGAATTTAAGTCCGATACACCAGGAGTCGCGCATCGGGCCGGAATTACCCGCAACCGGTCGGGTGAAGCGGCAAGCCGACTGGATGGGCGATCCAAAATACCGGTGTATGAGCTCGCCTCTGCCTTGCCGGTGCAGGTAATCGAGCCTGGATTGCACAAGCTGATCGAAGAGGGCGCTTCCAGGCGCCGGCAGTTCGTGGATTGGGGAGTGTTCCACGTGGAACAGGCGTTTTACGCCGCGTGGCGTGAATACCGGCGCGCTCTGCTACAGCGCAATCATGCGTTGCGAAACGTACTGCCCCGAAGCGAGATTGACCTTTGGACGGCACGTCTTGCGCAGGCCGGAGAGGCAGTGGACGCTCAGCGAAGGGCATACCTGGATCGGTTGGAACCGATCCTCTCTGAGTGGTCGCAGAGGCTGTTTAAGAACCCTAACCTTAGTGTCTCTCTCCGCTATTTTCAGGGCTGGAAACAGGGAGTAACGTTACAAGACGCATTGTGGGCGCGGCGCGCTCACGATGCCGCGTTGGGGCATACGTCCGTCGGGCCCCATCGGGCGGATGTGGGTATATCGATGGGCGCAACCGAAGCCAGGCATACCGCCTCGCGCGGGCAACAAAAGATGGTTTTTATCGCGTTGGTACTCGCACAGCTAACAGTTTTCCGGGAAGCGACCGGAGAGACGGCAGTGCTGCTCGTCGACGATCTTGGTGCGGAGTTGGGGGCTAGCTATTTAACGAGTGTCTACGCGGCCTTACGGTCGCTGCAAAGCCAGACCTTTGCCACGTTAGTGGATGAGCGCATCCTCGGAGCGGAGGTCGGGGGCGGAGTACCCGTGTTCCACGTGGAACACGGCCGTATATCGCCTCCGTGATATAATGACTCGATCGCAAAAAATTAGCGACGTATTGCGCGCTTACAGGTACCGAGCTTATGGCTGACGCGGGTGCAGCTGCCTACAATTCCTCCAGCATCAAAGTCCTCAAAGGCCTGGAGGCCGTTCGTAAAAGACCGGGGATGTACATCGGTGACACCGACGACGGCACCGGTCTCCACCACATGGTCTTCGAGGTGGTGGATAATTCTGTTGACGAGGCGCTTGCGGGGTTTTGTACAGACATCAGTGTGGTGCTGCACTCCGATCAGAGTGTCACTGTGGCCGACAATGGCCGCGGTATTCCGGTCGACATGCACGAGGAAGAGGGCCGTTCCGCGGCGGAAGTCATCATGACGGTCCTGCATGCAGGCGGTAAATTCGACGATAACTCGTATAAGGTGTCGGGCGGGCTGCACGGGGTCGGCGTTTCCGTGGTCAACGCGCTATCCGAGCATCTCAAACTGACCATTTACCGCGACGATACAATCTACCGGCAGGAATACTCACTGGGCGAGCCGTTGGGTCCTCTTAAGGCCGTCGGTGACACGCAGTTAAGCGGTACGGAGATTACCTTCACCCCGAGTCCCAAGGTCTTCCGCAATATTGAATTCCACTACGAAGTCTTGGCACGTCGTCTTCGGGAATTGTCGTTCCTGAATTCCGGTGTGAAGATACGGCTGCGCGAAGAGGCGACGCAGCGCGAGGATGTATTCGAATACAAAGGTGGCATCCGAGCGTTCGTTGAACACCTGAATCGCAACAAGACCCCGCTCCATCCGACGGTCTGCCATTTCACCGCTGAACGTGATGGGTTGATCACCGAGGTTGCCCTGCAGTGGAACGACTCGTACCTGGAGAACGTGTTTTGCTTCACAAACAACATCCCGCAACGCGACGGTGGTACCCATCTTGCGGGATTTCGCTCGGCGCTGACGCGTACTGTGAATACGTACATTGAGACTGAAGGGTTAGCACGTAAGGAAAAGGTGTCGCTGTCCGGCGAAGACGTGCGCGAAGGTTTGACCGCGGTCGTCTCGGTGAAGGTCCCTGACCCCAAGTTTTCCTCGCAAACTAAGGACAAGCTGGTCTCGAGCGAGATAAAGCCGGTTGTGGAATCGGCGATGAACGAGCACTTGGCCGACTTTCTGATCGAGCACCCTCAGGAAGGCCGCCTGATCGCCCAAAAAGTGATCGAGGCGGCGCGGGCGCGCGACGCGGCACGTCGGGCCAGAGAAATGACGCGCCGCAAGGGCGCGCTGGACGTGGCCGGACTGCCCGGTAAACTCGCCGACTGTCAGGAAAAGGATCCGGCCCGATCCGAGCTATTTCTGGTGGAGGGCGACTCCGCGGGCGGGTCCGCCAAGCAAGGGCGTGATCGGCGCAATCAGGCAATCCTGCCTCTGAAAGGGAAGATACTCAATGTAGAAAAAGCTAGGTTTGACAAGATGTTATCGTCAGCAGAGGTGGGCACCCTGATCACCGCGCTGGGTTGCGGTATCGGCCGCGACGAGTTTAATCCGGACAAGCTACGCTACCATCGCATCATCATCATGACCGATGCGGACGTTGACGGTTCGCATATCCGCACCCTGTTGCTGACCTTTTTCTACCGGCAGATGTTTCCCTTGGTGGAGCGCGGGCATGTCTATATTGCCCAACCGCCGCTCTACAAGGTCAAGAGCGGCAAGCAGGAGTATTACGTCAAGGATGACCGCGAGCTCAACGATTATCTGCTGCAAATCGCCTTGCACAAAGCGAAGTTACGGGTTTCAGCGCAGGCGCCGGCGATAAGCGCGACCACCCTCGAGGAACTCGCCCACGAGTACGCGCGTGCGATGGACACCGTCAAGCGCCTTTCGCGGCGTTATGACCCGTTGATTTTGGAGCAGATGATGTATTTGCCCAACTTGGCGCGCGAGGAACATCGCAGCGCCAAGGCGCTGGCGCAGTGGTCGCAATCCCTGGAGGAGAGGCTGTCGGCACACGGAGACGAAACGCTTGTCTACCGAGTGGAAATCCGCCCGCCGGCGATGGACGTGCCCCTGCAGCTGCGCGCGACGCGCCTCAGCCACGGCATTCCCCATGACTTCACTTGGCAGGACGGTTTTTTCGCGTCGACGGAATATCAACGTCTCACCCAACTGGGAGACCGTCTCAACGACTTGATCGAACCGGGCGCAGTGATCGAGCGTGGCGAGCGCTCGCAGTCCATCGAGTCTTTCAAACAAGCCTTCGAATGGCTTATGAGTGAGGCGAAAAAAGGTCAAAATATTCAGAGATACAAAGGGTTAGGCGAGATGAACCCGGAGCAGCTATGGGAGACGACGATGAACCCGGAGACCCGCCGCCTGGTGCAAGTGCGCATCGAAGACGCCGTGGCCGCCGACGAGCTGTTTACCACGCTGATGGGCGACCAGGTTGAGCCGCGGCGCGAGTTCATCGAACACAATGCGCTCATGGTGAGCAATCTGGACGTTTAAAGTCGCCGCCGAGGCGTTGGCAAACCTGCGCCGTTAGGGGTGGCGTATCACCCGTCAGCGGACGCACCGAAACGGCCCTCGACGATGGCGTCGGCCGTTGCGCCCAAGTCGTCGAAGATAGCGACGTCCCGCAGCCGGTCGCCGTAGGCCGCAATCGTGCTCCGGCCGTGACCGGTAGTCACAAGTATCGGTCGGGCTCCCACCGCGCGCGCCGCGACTACATCGCTCCATTTGTCGCCGATAAAGCTGACACGGGTGAGATCGGTCTGGAAACGCCGCGACACGTCGCCCAACAGGCCGGTTTCCGGTTTGCGGCATGCGCACTCCTCGTGCGGCGCGTGCGGGCAGAAGAAGACGCCGTCCACCCGTCCACCGAGTTCGCCGAGCAGGCGCTGCAGTTTGTCGTGGATGGCGCCCAAGGCATCAAAATCAAGCAGGTCACGGGCCAAACCCGACTGGTTGGTGACGATCGCCAACCGATATCCTGCATGGTAGAGCCGTGCCATGCCCTCCAAGCTGCCCGGGATCGGCCGCCACTCCTGCGCCGACTTGACGAAGGCATCCGAGTCCTCGTTGATTACACCGTCGCGGTCCAGAATGACAAGCTTCACCATACCTTCACCGTCCGCAGCCGCTAGCCTGAAGTTCCCTTTGAGGATGGTCGAGTTTTCCTTTCTGACTAACGAGTTAGGTTGATTCCGGTGTCGTTGTGCTGCCTACAATGTGATGTGCTTGATCAGATCGAAGGCATGTTGTTGGCTGGCATTCGGTGTGGTGAACACCTCGAAGGTGGCGGGCGCGTCGGTGGTGGTGATGCAACAAGTATTGCGCGTGATGGTGGTGAGCGATTTCATCAGCGTGCGGTAACTGTGGACCGGGCTGCCGTCATCAAGCGTTTGCGTGTGCGCCTTATCCAGCGCGGCGGCTGAACGAGTCGCTGGCGCCACCGGATCACGAAGGGTCTTGGCGTGCTGATCCTCGTCGGAAAACAGCAGTGGACGCCAGGCCTCGCGCAGGTGCCATTGTACATAGTAGGCCAGCATGCACAGGAAGATGTGCGCCCGGACCCGATGTTCGAGCCGGTGATGAATCGGCCGGACCTGCAGATCGAGTGATTTGAACGTGCGGAAAGCGCGCTCGACCTGACTCAGACTCTTGTAGTGTCGGACGGTCTGGGCATCATCCATGCGCTGTTCACTGACGCTGCTGCGAATGACATACAGCCCATCAAGCGCGGCCTCGGCCGCCACGCTGTCCGGATCGATGGCAAAGTCGAACCGACCCTGTTGAATATCCAGCGTGACGTGCTTGGCCATCTTGTACTGATTGACAACTTTGCCGACCCGCACACCGATCGCGTCCTGGGTGCGCAACCGGCCGCGAGCCACCATCCCGCGTACCGTCTCCAGTGCCTTGGCCGTCGCGTCGAGCATCGATTGTCGTTTCTCGGCCCGACGTCGCGCCAATGCCGGATTACGACAGGCAATCAAACGCTCGTCGGGAAAATCCGGATGAATGAAGGAGAACAGATTGCGTTCATCGAACAGGTCCGGCTGAATCGCGCCGTTGTGCAACAGCTTGCGGATCGGCTCCGGGCGCAGCGCCGTAATCCAGTCGATGCCATCGAGCTTGCGCAATGCGTCGACCTGGGTTTGTGTGATCATGCCGCGATCACCGATGAGCACGCACCGCTCGAGTGAGAAGGCCTCGCGCAGCTTGTCGACCTGCCGCATCACGGTCCGGGTGTCCCCGACATTGCCATCGAACACCGAGACCGCGATGGGTCGGCCTTGCGCATCGGTCAACAGTCCGTAGTTGATCTGCAGCTTGCCTTTCTTGCCATCCCGGTTGTATCCGCGTTTAGCCAGCGGGCACTGATTGCCTTCGACGTAGCTTGAACTCAAGTCATAGAGCGCCAGGGCATCGTTATCCAGATGCCGCGCGGCAAGCTTTGGCTCGATCTTGTCCTGGCGTTCGAGCAGCCAGTCGAGCGCGCGGTACAAGTCTTCTTCATCACAGTCTTCAACGCCCATCAGCGAGGGTAGCGTGGTGGACTGCCACCAGCGCACGGTGGCGAGCTTGGTGTGCGGTTCGATCACGCGCGCCGCGATCATCGCCATCACCCGGTCGCGTTCCCGTGACGGGCGCGCGTCAATCAACTCGGCAATCTTCAGCCGCTTCATGGCATCGAGCGCGGCTTGCACCGGGCCATGCGGTACCGAGTCGACGATCTGCAGCGAATCGGGATTCAACGGCGCCAGCCGTTCGCCCTTGAGCGATCGGCGCAGCACCTCGATGGCGCCCGGCGGTAGCATCGAGAGATTGGCCAGGGTGCGGCTCTTGACCTTGCCATTTTCGCGATAGCTTTCCCGCAGCAGGATGGCCGGTGGCGACTTGCGATTAGGCACGGTGGCGATGAACATGCCTATGAGTATTAGCCAATTAACGATTAAAGGCAAGCGTTATATCGCCTGAAATACCCTATTTACATGCCTACAAATAAGCGGCTCAAACGCAGCATTAGGCACAACAACTTCCTGCTATACAGTGGGTTACCGTAAATCAGGGCCTCGGATTACGCGGAACTTCAGGCTAGCGTGCGCTCGAACCGAATGCCTCACCCCGGTAAACAGGACAGGTCGGCAGCCGCGCGACACAAGCGATCGAGACGCCTCAACAGGGCCAACCGGTTGCTGCGTACGCGCGCGTCGTCGCTCATCACCATGACCTCATCGAAGAAACGATCGACGGGCGCTTGAAGCCCTGCCAGAGCAGCCAGCGCTTGCGCGTAGTCGGCGCGCTCGATCAACACGGTCACGCGGGACTCCAGCGCCGCCACCCGTTCGTACAGGGCGCGTTCGGCCTCTTCCTGAAGGGCGTCCGTATCTATCGAATCACCGCCGTGCACCTGCTTAAGTATATTGCGCACACGTTTGTGCGCGGCCGTGAGCTGGGCGGCCTGCGGCAAGCGCAAGAACTGCCGGACGCCATCCAGGCGGCGGGCCAAATCCAGCGGGCGCGTCGTGCGCGTGGCGGCCACGGCCGAGAATACCTCGACGGGCACACCGGCGGAGAGGTAATGCGAGCGCAGGCGCTCGATGATAAAAGCGTACACGTCCTCAGCCAGGTTGGCGCTTTGGCGATCGACCGGCTGCAGGGCCAGCGCCTGGACCACCAACGCGTAAAGATCGAGGTCGATCTCGCGCTCTATGAGGATGCGCACCAGCCCCAGCGCGGCGCGGCGCAGCCCGAAAGGATCCTTCTCGCCGCTGGGCCGCTGGTCGATCGCAAAGATGCCCGCGATGGTATCGGCACGATCCGCCAGCGCCAACACGCACCCGGTGGCACTGGCGGGCAAATCGTCACCGGCGTGGCGCGGGCGGTATTGTTCCTCCAACGCCTGGGCGACTTCCGGGTCTTCGCCGCCGGCGAGCGCATAGTGCTTGCCCATGGTGCCTTGCAACTCGGTGAACTCGTAAACCATGGCCGTAAGCAGATCGGCCTTGCACAGCCGCGAGGCGCGGGCCACGTGCTGCGCCGACGCACCGGCGGCTTCGCACAGCCATGCGCCCAATGACTCGATGCGCCTGGTTTTGTCCGCGAGCGAGCCTAGCTGGTGCTGAAAAGCCACATGTTCAAGGCTTGGGAGGTAGGCGTCCAAAGGACGCTTGCGGTCCTGCTCCCAAAAGAAAAGGGCATCCGCCAGCCGCGGATGCACGACGCGCTCGTTGCCGGCGCGTACTTCTTGCGGCGCCCGGCTTTCCAGGTTGGCCACGGTGACGAAGGCCGCAAGGAGTTTCCCGTCGCCTCCGGCTACCGGGAAATAGCGTTGGTGCCCCTCGAGCGTGGCCGTCAGCACCTCGCGCGGCAACGACAGGTAGCGTGAATCGAACGATCCGGCGAGCGCCACAGGCCACTCCACCAGCGCGGTTACCTCATCGAGCAGTTCCGCGCCGGCGAGCGCCACGCCGCCGGCCGCGGCTCCTTGCTCCGTTACCTGCCGTTTCACGCGCGCGCGGCGCTCATCGATGTCGGCCACCACGTAGCCTTCTTCGGCGAGGCGCGACGCATAGTCCTTGGGCTGAGCCAACTTCAGCGGCCGCGGGCAATGGAAGCGGTGACCCCGGGTGTAGCGTCCGGACTGCACCCCGAACAGCTCCAGATCAACTACCTGATCGCCGAACAGCGCCACGATCCAGTGCACCGGGCGTACGAAGCTTTCTTCCAAATCCCCCCAGCGCATGCGCTTGGGTACGGGCAGGGCGCGAACGGCCTCAGCTAAAAGCTTTGGCAGGAGCGTGACCGTGGCCGCACCGTGCGCCGTGGCCCGGTAGAACAGCCATTCGCCCTTGTCGTTTGCCAGGCGCTCGAGAGCGTCCACCGCGACGCCGCACGAGCGCGCGAAACCTTCTGCCGCCTTGGTTGGCTGGCCTTGGGCGTCGAACGCGACCGCTACCGATGGGCCGCGGCGCTCGATGGTCTGATCCGGCTGGCGCCCGGCCACCGATTGGACCAGCACCGCGAGCCGTCGCGGCGAGGCGTAGCGTTGCACGGCCCCGTGTTCCAGACCCAGCTCGTCCAGGCCGTTGCACACGAGATCGCCCAGATCGGCGCTGAGCCGCGCCAGCGCCAAGGGCGGCAACTCCTCGGTGCCCAGTTCGAAAAGTAGATCCATGCCGCTCATACGGCCACCGCCCGGGGGCTGCGCAGCAAAGGAAAGCCCAGGCGTTCGCGGCTTTCATAATAGGCTTGCGCGGTGGCGCGCGCGAGCTGGCGCACGCGCAGGATATAGCCTTGGCGCTCGGTCACCGACACCGCTTTGCGCGCGTCCAGCAGATTGAAAGTGTGCGAGGCCTTGAGCACTTGCTCGTAGGCGGGCAGCGCCAGACCGGCTGCCACCAGGCGCTGGCACTCCTGCTCGCACTCCTGGAAACGGCGCAACAGCGCATCGACGTCCGCATGCTCGAAGTTGTAGGTCGATTGCTCGACCTCGTTTTGGTGGAAGACGTCGCCGTAGGTTACGGAGTAGCCGTCGAATTCACTCCACACCAAGTCATAGACGCTCTGCGCGCTCTGGAGATACATCGCCAGCCGCTCGAGGCCGTACGTGATCTCCCCGGACACCGGCCTGCAGTCCATCCCGCCCGCTTGCTGAAAGTAGGTGAACTGCGTGATCTCCATGCCATTGAGCCACACTTCCCAGCCCAGCCCCCAGGCGCCCAGAGTGGGTGACTCCCAGTCGTCCTCGACGAAGCGTATGTCGTGTACCAACGGGTCGATACCCAATGCCTCGAGGGAACCCAGATAAAGGGCCTGGATATCTTCGGGCGAGGGTTTGAGCAGCACTTGAAACTGATAGTAGTGCTGCAGCCGGTTGGGGTTGTCGCCATAGCGCCCGTCGGTGGGCCGGCGCGAAGGCTGGACATAGGCGGCTCGCCACGGCTCGGGCCCAAGGGCACGCAAAAAGGTGGCCGGATGGAAGGTTCCCGCCCCGACCTCCATGTCCAGGGGCTGCACCACCACGCAGCCTTGTGCCGCCCAGTAGCTCTGCAGGCTGAAGATCAGATCCTGAAAGGTGTTGCCATTCATGCGCGCACCCGCTCGCGTTCGCGCCAGCCAAAGCAGACCAGTATAGCGAATGCGCACTACTTGGCCTACACTCGGTGGCGGACAGCGCCGGTATATGCACCGAATTGGTGCGCAAGGCAAACAATCTGCATCGTTTTGGGGCATCACAGGTGTAGCCTGCCGCAGATTTTTCACGCCATAGCGCCCAGCGGCCGCCGGCACGAAACGTGCATTAGATGTTCGCGAGCCGTGGACGAGTGTCCACATGCCGACTGATTGACCCAATCCCTGGAGGCAGTAATGGGGCCGAATGAAGTACTGAAAATGATGGAGGAACACGAGGTCAAGTTCGTGGACTTTCGTTTCTGTGACACCAAGGGCAAGGAGCAGCATCTGACCGTGCCCGCCCACGCCATCGACGAAGAGACCCTGGAAGAGGGGAAGATGTTCGATGGTTCGTCGATCCAGGGTTGGAAAGGCATCAACGAGTCGGACATGATTCTCATGCCCGACAGCGACACCGCGGTGCTCGACCCTTTTTTTGAGGAGCCCACGCTGATCCTGCGGTGCGACGTGATCGAGCCCAACACCATGCAGGGCTATGAGCGCGATCCCCGCTCGCTCGCCAAGCGCGCCGAAGCCTACCTCAAGTCGACGGGCATCGCCGACACGGCGCTGTTCGGCCCCGAGCCCGAATTCTTTATCTTCGACGACATCACGTGGGGCACGGATATCGCCGGCTCATTCTACAAGATTGATTCGGCCGAGGCGGACTGGAATTCGGCCAAGATCTATCCCAACGGCAACATGGGGCACCGCCCGGGCGTCAAGGGCGGCTACTTCCCGGTGCCGCCCGTGGACAGCCTGCAGGACGTGCGCTCGGCGATGTGCCTCGCAATGGAGGACATGGGGCTGATCACCGAGGTCCACCACCATGAGGTGGCCACCGCCGGACAGTGCGAGATCGGCACCGGTGCGCGCACGCTGGTGCGCAAGGCCGACGAGCTGCTGATCCTCAAGTATTGCGTGCACAATGTGGCCCACGGCTACGGGCAGACCGCGACCTTCATGCCCAAGCCGCTGGTTGGGGACAACGGCAACGGCATGCACGTCCATCAGTCCCTTTCCAAGGACGGCAAGAACCTGTTCGCCGGAGACGGCTATGGGGGGCTTTCCGAAACCGCCCTTTACTATATCGGCGGCATCATCAAGCATGCCAAGGCGTTGAATGCTTTCACTAATGGCAGCACCAACAGCTACAAGCGCCTGGTGCCGGGATTCGAGGCGCCGGTGCTGCTGGCCTACTCGGCGCGCAACCGCTCGGCCTCCATCCGGGTGCCCTGGGTGTCGAGCCCCAAGGCGCGGCGCATCGAGGTGCGTTTCCCTGACTCCAGCGGCAACGCCTACTTTACGTTCGCGGCGATGATGATGGCCGGCCTCGACGGCATTCAGAACAAGATCCATCCGGGCGATGCCATGGACAAGGATCTCTACGACCTGCCCCCCGAAGAGGAGAAGGCGATCCCGCACGTTGCCGAGTCCCTCAAGGAGGCCTTGCAGAGCCTGGACGCGGACCGTGAATTCCTCAACGCCGGCGGCGTGTTCACCGACGACATGATCGACGCCTACATCGAGCTCAAAATGGAAGAGGTCATGCGTCTGCACATGAGCACGCACCCGGTGGAGTTCGATCTGTACTACAGTTGCTGAGGATGGTCCGTTTCCGGACGCGCTGAACGCAGCACCGCGTCTGCCGACGAAGGGCGGGACTGCGGTCCCGCCCGCAGTCTTTCGCCCGCGCCGGCGCAGCGGTAACATTGAACGTCTATGAGAATGATTGCCGCCGCTCTCGTCCTGCTGCTTGCCAGCTTGCCGGCATGGAGCGCCATCTATCGCTGGACCGATTCGCAAGGCAACATCCACTTCTCCGACAAACCCCACCCCGGCGCGAAGCGGGTCGACCATCTCCCGCCGCTGGAAACGTACAGCCCGCCCAATCTGGCGCCAGCACAAACGAGCCAGTCCCCATCGCGGTCGAATGGCCAGGGCAGCGCCGCCCCGCGCGACCGCTACCAGACGCTGCGCCTGACGCATCCGCAGCCCAAGCAGACATTTCGCAGCGCCGAGCGCAAGGTGCCTGTGACGGTCAAGGTGGCCCCCGGGCTGGCGACCGGGCGCGGCGACAAGCTGGTCTATTATTTGGACGGCAAGCGGGCGGCCGGGCCGACCACCTCCACGCACATCGTGCTCGATAACGTGAATCGCGGCACGCACGACGTCGCAGCAGCCGTTGTCGGCGCCAACGGCAAGGAACTGATCCGTTCGGTGCCGGTGACCTTCTACATGAAACCGCCCATCGCCAATCGCCACACACCCGCCTTCGGAGGTTGACCGCCCCTAGTGCACTATTGTGGTGCAAATGGGGCGCGCGTTGGCCGCTTAACGGACAAGGCCGGTGCACCCCGGCTTTGACTGACGCCGTTTGGTGCGTCTCTTGCATCGGCAAATGTCATGAGCGTCGATGACCCCGATACGGACGCGGCACGCAGGCTCCTGAATGGGTTGACCACGGCGGTGGTGCACCTGGATGCCCGGCTGCACGTGCGCTATCTCAATCCCGCCGCGGAGATGCTGCTGCACGCCAGCGCCCGCCAGACGCGCGGGCGCGCGCTCGGGCACGCCCTGCCGGCGTTGGCCGGCGAGAGAAAGGGATTGCTCGGCGCGCTGGCCAGCGGCAACGGCTACACCGTGCGCGAGCAGCGCATGCAGCGTGCGCGCGATGACTCCATTACGGTGGATTGCACCGTCACGCCCATCGCCGAGCCAGGCGGCGACACCGGGTTGCTGCTGGAGCTCGTGCAGCGCGACCGCCAGCTCCAGATCAGCCGCGAGGAAAAACTCTTTGCCCAGCACCAGGCCAGCCGCGAGCTGGTCCGCGGGCTCGCCCATGAGATCAAAAACCCGCTGGGCGGCCTGCGTGGGGCGGCGCAGTTGCTCGAAGCGGAGCTCGAAAACGCCGAGCTCAAAGAGTATACCGGCGTGATCATGCACGAGGCCGACCGGCTGCGTGCCCTCGTCGACCGCATGTTGGGACCGAGCCAGCCGCCCGAGCAGCGTCCCACCAACGTGCACGAGGTGCTCGAGCACGTCACGCGTTTGGTTCGGGGCGAGTTGCCCGCAGCAATAGGGATCGAACGCGACTATGACCCCAGCATTCCCGACGTGCGCGTGGACCGTGACCAGCTGGTCCAGGCCGTGCTCAATTTGGTGCGCAATGCCGTTCAGGCGTTGGGCGGGGCCGGCACCATCCGCTTGCGAACGCGCACGCGGCGCCTGTTTACCATCGGCAGACGCTGCCATCGCCTGGTGGTGCGCGTGGATATTATCGACGATGGCCCGGGTATCACCCCCGACGTGCAGGAGCAGATGTTTTACCCGTTGGTGACCACGCGCGCCGAGGGCAGCGGGCTAGGCCTGTCCATCGCCCAGTACCTGGTGCGCCTCAATGGCGGAATCATTGAATGCGACAGCCGTCCGGGCGCCACGGTGTTTTCGGTCTACCTGCCTCTGGAGGCGAACTGATGAGCGACGCCGCGCAAGTCTGGGTCGTCGACGACGACCAGTCGATCCGCTGGGTTCTGGAGCGGGCCCTGACCCGGGCCGGTATGCGCGTGCGAAGCTTCGCCGCCGCCGATGACACGCTCGCGGCTTTGGCGCGTGACGAGCCCGACGTGCTCATCGCCGACGTGCGCATGCCGGGTCTGTCCGGCCTCGAGCTCCTGGAGCGCGTACGCGCCGCGCACGCCACGCTGCCGGTCATCGTCACCACGGCGCATTCCGACCTCGACAGCGCCGTGGCTGCTTACCGCGGCGGCGCCTTCGAATATCTGCCCAAACCGTTCGATATGGACGAGGCTGTGGCTTTGGTGCGCCGCGCCGCGCAGCAGCGCGCACCGCGCGAAAAAGCCGCTGCCGGCGCCGGCGATGCGCAGGCCACCCTGATCGGCGAAGCCCCCGCTATGCAGGCGGTGTTCCGCGCCATCGGCCGCCTCAGCCAATCCAACATCAATGTGCTTATCACCGGCGAGTCCGGCACCGGCAAGGAACTCATTGCGCGCGCGCTGCATCAGCACAGCCCGCGCGCGGGGCAGCCCTTTATCGCGGTCAACACCGCGGCCATTCCGCGCGACTTGATGGAATCCGAGTTCTTCGGTCATGAGCGCGGCGCCTTTACCGGTGCCCAGAGCCAGCGCCGCGGCCGCTTCGAGCAGGCCGACGGCGGCACGCTGTTTCTGGATGAGATCGGCGACATGCCGGCCGAGCTGCAGACGCGGCTGCTGCGCGTGCTCGCCGACGGCCAGTTCTACCGCGTCGGCGGCCACGTCCCGATCACGGTCGATGTGCGCATCATCGCAGCCACCAACCAGGATCTGGAGGCGGCGGTGGCGCGCGCTGCATTCCGCGAGGATCTTTACCACCGCCTCAACGTGATCCGCGTGCGGGTGCCGTCGCTGCGCGAGCGGCGCGAGGACATTCCGGCGCTGGTGGAATATTTTATCGGCCGCGCGGCGGGCGAGCTGCATGCGCAGCCCAAGCGCGTGACGTGGGAAGCGCTGGCTTACCTGGCGCAGCTCGACTGGCCGGGTAACGTGCGCGAGCTCGAAAACGTTTGCCGCTGGCTCACGGTGATGGCCCCCGGCCGCGAGGTCCACGTCGACGATTTGCCGCCGGAGCTGCACGCCGAGGCCGGTGTTCGCGGCGGGGACGCGGCAGCGGCGGGGTGGCTCGACGCGCTGGAGGCCTGGGCGCGTGAGCGCTTGGCGCGTGGCACGCACAACCTCGTCGGGGAGGCGGTGCCGGCCCTGGAGCGCGTTCTCATCCGGGTGGCGCTGGAGCGCAGTGGCGGCCACCGTCAAGACGCGGCCAGGCTGCTCGGCTGGGGCCGTAACACGCTCACGCGCAAGATTCGCGACCTGGACCTGGAGTTCGCCGAGGACCAGGAGTAGGCGCCACGCGAACGAAACTCTGCTTTGCGGTGGCGTGCCGACCTGACGGGCCGGCTGTTTTTTGCTGGATCGCAGCCGGGTGCGCCCCTACAATCGGCAGGAACAGTCCCGACTCGGCAAGCCCATGTGTCTGATCGCTTTGTCCTGGCGGTCGCACCCCCGCTACGTGTTGGCACTGGCCGCCAACCGTGACGAATTCCACGCCCGTGCAACGGCCCCCGCGGAGTTCTGGCCCGAGGCTCCCCATGTCTTGGCCGGACGCGATTTGGAGGCGGGAGGCACCTGGCTGGGCATCACGCGAACGGGGCGTGTGGCCGCGCTGTCGAACTACCGCGACGGTGAGCCGCGGCCCGGCCCGCGCTCGCGCGGCGAACTGGTGCGTGACTTTCTACTCGGCACTGCCGCGCCGCGCGCCTATGCCCGCGACGTTGACGCCGGGGGCGGCGCCTACGGCGGGTTCAATCTTCTGATAGGCGAGATCGGAACCGCTTTGTACTATGTGAACAACCGCGGCGCCCCGGTACAGGCCTTGACGCGTGCCGTGCATGGCGTGAGCAATGGACATCTGGATGCGCCCTGGCCCAAAGTGCGTCGCCTGTGCGCCGCACTGGAGGCGCTGCCGGCGGAGCGCGCCGCGGCCGAGGCCGGGCTGTTTCACGCGCTTGCCGACCGCACGCGCGCGCCGGATGCGCAGTTGCCGGACACCGGGGTGGGCATCGAACGCGAGCGCCGCCTGTCCCCGGCGTTTATCGCCGACCCGGTGTACGGCACGCGCGCCAGCACGGTCATCCTGGTCGGCGTGGACGGGCGGGTCTCATTCACCGAGCGCCGCTTCGGGCCAGGCGGTGTGAGGATGGGTGAAACGCGGCGCGGCTTCGCGCTCGAGCAGACGACGGACGAGGAGATGTGATGCCCACGGAGGCAGCGTTTGCGACCTGGCGTTCGCCCATCACCGCGGCGAGCGTGGCCACGGCCAGCGTAAGTCTGAGCGAGACGCGCCTGAACGACGGCACCCTTTACTGGGTCGAGCGGCGTCCGGACGAGGGCGGGCGCAGCGTGCTCGTGGCGGCCGGCGCGGCGGGCGTGCGCGACGTGGTCGGCGCGCCGTATGACCTGCGCAGCCAGGTGCACGAATACGGCGGCGGCGTGTGGGGCCTGGACCGGGGTGAGATTTGGTTCGTCAACGCCGAGGACCAATGCCTGTACAGGCTCGCCGACGAGGCTCAGGCGCGGCGCGTCACCGCCCCCGGCCCAGCCAGCTACGCCGATCTCCAGGTGGATGCACGGCGCGGCCGATGCGTATGCGTGCGCGAGCGCCGAGATGGCGGCGCGGTAAGCAACGAGCTGGTGCTGGTGGCGCGCGACGGCACCGTCGGCGTGTTGCAGTCCGAGCATGATTTCTACGCATCGCCGCGCCTCAGCCCGGACGGGACACGGCTCGCCTGGCTCACCTGGGATCACCCGGACATGCCATGGGACGCCACCGTGCTGTGGTGTGCGCGCCTGGAGGAGGGCGGTCGACTGTCGCACGTTCGCCGCCTGGCCGGCAACGGCGCTGAGTCGCTGTTCCAGCCCCAATGGAGCCCTCGAGGCGAGCTGTTCGTGGTCAGCGACCGCAGCGACTGGTGGAACCTCTACCGCGTCGGCGAGGCCGGGCTGCAGCCTCTGGCCGCCCAGTGCGCAGAGTTCGGTCTGCCGCAATGGGTATTCGGCCAGAGCACGTATGCCTTCACGGGCGCGCATGAGATCTTCGCGGTGGCGAGCGCCGACGGTACATGGCGCGCGGGGCGCATCGATCTGGCGAGCGGTCGTCAGCGCTGGCTGGAGCTGGCGTTCACGCATATCGCCGCCGTGTGCGCCGAAGACGGCGAGGCCGCTTTTTGCGCGGCCTCGCCGGTGAGCGCGGCCACGGTCTACCGCGTGCACGCGGACGACACCGTGCAAGCCCAGCGCGCGGCGGCCTCGCCCTGGCCCGAAGCTTATCTGTCGCGCCCGCAGCCGGTGACCTTCGACACCAGCGGCGGGGAGCGCGCGCACGGCTTGTACTACGCCCCGACCAATCCGGACTATGCGGCGCCGCGCGCCGAACGCCCGCCGTTGCTGGTGAAGTGCCACGGCGGGCCGACCGGCGCCACCGAGGCCGCGCTCAACCCGCGCATTCAATTCTGGACCAGCCGCGGCTTCGCGGTGCTCGACGTCAACTACCGGGGCAGCACGGGCTATGGGCGCGGCTACCGCCGCCGGCTGTACGGCGGCTGGGGTGAACTGGACGTGGACGACTGTGTCTACGGCGCGCGCCATCTGGCCGCGCGAGGCCTGGCCGACGGGCGGCGCCTGCTCATTTCCGGCTCCAGTGCCGGCGGCTTCACGGTGCTGTGCGCGCTGACGTTTCGTGACGCCTTCAGCGCCGGCGCGAGCTACTACGGCATCGGCGATCTCACCCGGCTGCTGGAGTCCACGCACAAGTTCGAATCGCGCTACCTCGACCAGCTGGTCGGGCCCTACCCGCAAGCGGCGGAGCGCTATCGCGAGCGCTCCCCGCTGGCGCACGCCGAGCGCCTGCGTTGTCCGGTGATCTTTCTCCAGGGACTTCGGGACAAGGTTGTGCCGCCGGATCAGGCCCATGCCATGGCCGAAGCGGTGCGCGTCCAAGGGCTGCCGGTGGCGCTGGTGACTTTCCCGGACGAGCGTCACGGTTTTCGCGATGCGGCCAACATCCGCACGGCGCTTGAGGCTGAGCTCTATTTTTACGGCCGGGTGCTCGGCATCGAGCCGGCGGATGCCCTTCCCGGCGTGCCCATCGACAACCTGCCCGGCCCCGCCGGCGCTTGACGGCGGGCGGGGATGCGCGGGGGGCAACAGTGGCGGCGGGGCGGGTACCTCGCCTTGTGGGTGCTGGCGCTGTGGCTCACGGCGCCGGCGGCGTGGGGCAAAGGCGCGGTCAGCGTCACCATCAGCGGTGTGCATGGCCAAATCGCCGACAACGTGCGTGCCTTTTTGTCGCTTGATAAACAGACGGTCAAAGCCGGCGATGCCGACACGGTGCAGCGGCTCTATCAGCGTGCGCCGCGGGAGATCCGCGACGCGCTGCAGCCCTACGGCTACTACGAGCCCAGCATCGCCAGCCAGCTCAAGCGCAACGGCGGGCGCTGGCAGGCGACCTTCCATATCCAGCCGGGGCCGCCGACCACCATCCGCAAGCTGGAGGTGAAGGTGGTGGGCCCGGGCAGCGGCGAGCGGCGGTTCAAGAAAGTGCTGCGCTCTGATCAGATGAAGGTTGGCGAGCGCCTGATCCAAAGCCAGTACAAGTCGCTGAAGAGCGCGCTCAGCCAGGCCGCCTACCAAGGCGGTTTCCTGCAGGCCAAGTTCCAGAAGAGCACGATACGCGTTTATCCCAAGCAGCAGCGCGCCGACGTGGCGCTGGTGCTGGATACGGGCCCGCTTTACTTTTTTGGCCAGACCACCATTCATCAGAAGATCCTGGCGCCGGCGTTCGTGCAGCGTTACGTGCCGTTCAAGCCTGGCCAGCGCTTTGATCCCAGCAAGCTGCTCGACCTGCAGTTCGCGCTGTCGGATACCGAATATTTCAGCAGCGTCGAGGTCAACGTCGAGAAGGACAAGGCCAAACCGGCGTCCGGCTCCGGCGGCGACGCGCTGCGCGTGCCCATCAGCGTGAGCACCACGCCCAAAGAGCCGCAAAAGTACACGGCCGGCGTCGGTTACGGCACCGACACCGGGCCGCGGGTGCGCGGCAGCATCGCGTTGCGCCGCATCAACCGCTACGGGCACAGCTTCGAGACCAGCCTGTACCTGTCCCAGATCGCCAAACAGATCACCGCCCAGTACAAAATTCCCGTGCGCAACGTGCGCACCGACAACCTCACGTTCAGCGGCACCTATGCGGACCGCGAATACGGCGACGGGCGCAGCCGCCGCGAACAGCTCGATACCCGGTTTAACACGCTGTGGCACAACTGGCACCGTGCCCTCTATCTCAAGTTCGACCGCGAGCACTACGAGTTCAGCGGCCAGTCCGAGCTCGCCTACGAGCTGGCGCCCGGGTTCACGCTGTCGCGCACGGTGGCGGACAATCTGATGCACCCGCGCCGCGGTTGGAGCGCCAGCCTGGACGTGCATGGCGCCAACCGCCATGTCGCCTCCAGCCTGACCTACCTGCAGGAGGAAATCACCGGACACGGCGTGCTGCCCCTGGGCAGCCGGGCCCGGCTTCTGCTGCGCACGGACGCCGGCTTCACCCAATTCGCTGCGCTTGACTCGCTGCCGGCCTCCGAGCGCTTCTTCGCCGGCGGCAGCCGCAGCGTGCGCGGCTATTCATACCAGTCGCTCGGCGAGCGCAACGCGAGCGGCGACGTGATCGGCGGGCGCTATCTTCTGGTGGGTAGCGCCGAGGTCGATTTTCGCGTGTACGGCAATTGGGGCGTGGCCGCTTTCTTCGATGCCGGCAACGCCTCCAATTACTTTCCGCCCACGCTCAAAAAAGGGGTGGGTATCGGCCTGCGCTACGCATCCCCGGTGGGCATGATTCGGGTGGATCTTGCCCATCCCCTGGATCCGCCGCGCGTCCCCGTGCGCCTGCATATCAGCATCGGACCGGACCTGTGACCCACGATCCCTGGCGGATCGCGCGGCTGGCGCTGCGTACGCTGCTTTACGCGGCGCTGCTGTCGGCGCTGGTGTGGGTGCTGGGCACCGATGCCGGGCTCGACTGGGTATGGCACATGGCCAAGCCTTGGCTGCCGCGCGACCTCCAGGTGGCGAGCGTGTCGGGCCGCCTGATCGGGCCGATCACGGTCAAAGGCGTGGACTACCGCAGCGCCACCCTTCACGTCACGCTCAAGCGGGCGCGCCTGCAGTGGTCGCCGCTGCACCTGCTCGTGGCGGATTTGGACGTGCCGCGGCTGGACGTGGCTGGGCTGGATGTGGAGCGCCTGAAAAGCGCCTCCGCCGGCGGGCGCTCCCGTGCCGCCAAGCCGGTGAACCTGGCGGCTGAAATGCATCTGCCGGTGTTCGTGCATGTGGGCCGGCTGCGGCTGAGCGACTTCCGCTATCAAGCCGGTCCAAAAGCCACGCCCTTCACCATCAAACGGCTGCAGCTTGCAGCGCGCTACGACCAAAGCGGCGCCCACATCAGCGATTTGCAACTGGTATCGCCGCGGATCGACGCCCATGGAGCGCTCAGCGTGGGGCCGCGCGCGCCGCATCCGGTCGACGCAAAAGTGCGCTGGCAGCTGCGCGTCGCCGGCTATGCTGCGGTCCCCGGGACCACGCGCCTGTCAGGCAGCCTGAGTGAGCTGATCGTGGACCAGCGCCTGGCTGCGCCCTACCATGTCCACGCACACGTGCGCCTGTCCGGGCCGATGGCCAACCTGCACTGGCGCGGCAGCGTGCGTGTCGATGGGCTGCAGCTGCAGCAAGTGGCTGAACGCCTGCAGCCGATGAGCGTATCGCTGCAGGCGCAAGGCGCGGGCGGTCTCAAACAGCTACACACCCGCCTGTCGGCGCAGCTCGACTCGCCCCGCTACGGCAAACTCCATGCCCAGGCCCGGGCGAGCTATGCCGGACACGTGCTCAGCCTGCATCGTGTCCTGCTTCAGGTGCCGGACCGGGCCACCCGGGTCGAGCTGCAGGGCAACGTGGCACTGGCCAAGACCCCGCGCGTGTCGGCACAGGCTACCTGGCGCTCGCTGGCCTGGCCGCTGAAGGGCGCGGCGCGGTTCTCGAGTCCACAAGGCCGCCTCCACGTGGACGGCACGCTCGACCATGCGGTGGCGGGTCTGCAGGCCCAGGTCGGTGGCGGCGGCACCGTCAATGCAACGCTGAGGAGAGCCGGCGAACGCTTGAGCGCCTGGCTCGACTGGCACGGGTTGCGCTATCCCATGAGCAAGGCGCCGCGCGTCACCTCGCCTCAGGGCCACGCCGCTTTGACCGGCCGCATGGACGACTACCAGCTCGAGCTGGCCGCTGATCTGGCGCTGCCCAAGCGCGGCGGGGGCCACGTGCAGTTGTCCGGGCATAGCACACAGCGCGCGTTGCAGCTCACCCGGCTCAAGTTGGACGCGCTCAAGGGGCAGGTGAGCGGCAGCGGACGCCTGGTCTGGAAGCCCGCGCCCGAGGCGACGTTGAACCTCAAGGGCAGCGGGCTCGACCCGGGCGAGCTCCTGCCGCGCTGGCAGGGCAAGCTCGCCGTGGCGCTGCAGGCGGACGCGCGTCTGTCGGGGGGCGAGCCGCAAGGCCGCGTACAACAGCTTAAGGTGCACGGGCGCCTGCGCGGCGAGCCGTTCAAGCTCGACGTTAAGGGCCGTTATGCCAAGCGTCGGTTGGCGCTCGCCAAGCTCGACCTCCTCAGCGGACGCAACCATCTCGCCGCGCACGGCACGGCGGGGCGCAAGCGAGTCGACGTGCAATGGCGCATCGATGCACCACGGCTGGGCCAGCTATTGCCGCGAGGCGCGGGCAGCGTGCGGGGCCACGGGCGTATACGGGGTGCGTTTGACAGGCCCCGTGCCCAGATCAGTCTGCAGGCGCATGATCTGCATTACGCCGCCTATCAACTGGGGAAGCTGGCGGTCGACGGCGACGTGGATCTCACCGGCGCCCAACGCTCGACTTTGGATTTGTCGTTAAGCGCGGCGCAAGCGGCGGGCACGCGCATCAGCTCGGCCAGTCTCAAGGCGAGCGGCCGCCCCGCCGATCAGACCCTGCGGCTGGCCGTGAACAGCAGCCGCGGCGACGCGCAGCTGCGCCTGCGCGGCGGCGTCGACCGCGCATGGTCGCATTGGCAAGGGCGCCTGCAGGAGGCGACCTTGTCGCCGGCGAAATTCGCAGCCTGGCATCTGCGTGCGCCCGCGGGTCTGACGATCGGCAAGAAAGGGGGGCAGCTCCAGCACGCCTGCTGGCGCAGCGGCTCGGCCCAGCTTTGCGTGCAGGGGCAACGCAGCGCACAGGGCACGCAGGCAGCGTTTACGCTCGACGCGCTGCCCATCGCCTATCTGCAGCCTTTGTTGCCGCAGTCGACCACTCTGGAAGGGCGGCTCAGCGGGCAAGGACGCATAAAGACCCGGCCCGGCCAGCCGCCCAGCGCCGACGCCCAGCTTAAGCTCAGCAACGGCGCCTTGCTGCAGAGCGGCGACAACGGCGCCAAGCGCAAGCTGCTGGGCCTGGAGCCGAGCCATGCCAGCCTGACGCTGGGGCCCAAGGGCCTGCATCTGACCGCCGATCTGGCCTTGGCGCAAGGGGGCATGCACGCACAGGTGCACGTGGCCCCCGGCGCGCGAGCGCTCGCGCAACGCCCGCTCCAAGGGCGCGTGCAGGTGCAGCTGAACAGTCTGGACTTCGCCTCCGCGCTGGTCACGACCGCCAGCAATATCAAGGGCCGCGTAAAGGGGGACCTGACGCTCGGCGGCACATTGGCGGCGCCCAAGCTGGACGGCAGCCTCAATCTGGATAAAGGGCGCGCCAAGCTCATCCCGGCGGGCATCGAAGTGACCGGCGTGAGCCTGCAACTGCGCTCCCGGGGCCATCAGCTCACGGTCAAGGCGCAGGCGCATTCCGGCGGCGGCAAGCTCAGCGTCAGCGCACAGGGAGAGGTCGGTGCCCACAACCGGGTGACGGCGAAGGTGGACGGCCAGGGTTTCCGGGTCATGAACACGGCCGTGGCGCAGGTCGAGGTGTCGCCGCAACTCGATATCGCCGTCCAGGGCAAGCGCATCCGCGTCAACGGGCAGGTCAAGGTGCCCCGCGCCGATATCACGCCGCATCAACTGCCCAACGGCAGTAGCGCCGTCACCGTGTCCTCGGATCAGGTCATCGTGCAGACGCAGTCGGGCAAACCGGCAAAGTTGGCGCCGTCGTGGCGGATAGAGGCAAGCGTGCGCCTCATCCTGGGCGACCACGTTAACTTCAAGGGGTTCGGCCTTCAGGCCAAGCTCGGCGGCAGCCTGCTCACGAACGTGGAGCCGGGCAAACCGCCGAGCGGCAGCGGCCAGCTGGTCATCGAGAAGGGCCACTACCAGGCGTACGGCCAGGATTTGACGATCAAGAACGGGCGCATACTGTTTGCGGGCCCGCTGAGCCAGCCGGGTGTGGACGTGCGCGCCACGCGCCAGCCTCGCCAGGGGATTCTGGTGGGTGTGCACGTGAAGGGCCCGCTCAAGAATCCCCAGCTCCAGCTTTTTTCCGATCCGTCCATGGGCCAGAACCAGCAGTTGTCGTGGCTCGTTCTCGGCCGGCCCCTCAACAGCAACTCGGGTCAGGACAACGCGGCACTGGCCCAGGCGGCGCTGGCGCTGGGCATCAAGGGGGGGAATTTCCTAGCCGGCAGTTTGGGCAAGGAGCTGGGTCTCAACGGCCTGAGCATCGAATCAGGTCCACTGGCAGAGTCGCAGGCCCCCACCGGCTCGGCCAATCCGTTTGCGCCGCCGGGAGGGCAGCAGAGCCCAAGCACGGGCCAGCAAGCGGCTCTGACCATCGGCAAGTATCTGTCGCCGAAGCTTTATGTGAGCTACGGGTTGGGCCTGCTGCAACAGGCCTATGTGGTGAAGCTGAAGTATCTGCTGAGTTCGAAGTTCACCCTGCAGACCGAGGCGTCGAGCGTGGCCAGCGGTGTGGATCTTCTGTATTCGATCGAGCGCGGCAACCCGTGAGGCCAAGGCTGACGCGGCGTTCGTGAGATAATTCGTGGGCATCGGGGACCGCCAGGACAAGGCCTTGCCATGACAGCGAAAACGCGGATCGCCTTGATTGCGCACGACGGACGCAAGCCGCACATGGTGGCCTTCGTCAAGGACTACCTGGACAGGCTCTCCGCCATGGAACTGGTGGCCACCGGCACCACCGGCGATCATATCGCGCAGACCGGCCTGAATGTGACCAAGAAGCTCAGCGGTCCGCAGGGCGGGGACGCGCAGATCGCCGCCATGGTGGCGGAAGGCCTGCTCGACGGCATCATTTTTTTCCGCGATCCGCTCGGCAAGCATCCGCATGAGCCGGATGTGCAAATGCTGATGCGCATCTGCGACGTGCATGACGTGCCGCTGGCCACCAATCCCGCGGCGGCGCGGCTCTTGCTGCAAGGGCTGGCGTGAAAGGGCTCAGGCCGGCTCTGTCTGGGCCAGCACCCGACCCAGCCAGTCGCCGACGTCGCGGATTTCCTCCAGGCATACCTGATGCTGCATGGGGTAGGTGCGCCAGGTCAGCGCATAACCGAGCGCGCGCAGCTCTCGGGCGCTCGCCTCGCCGTGGCGCGGGTCGACCATGGGATCCTCGCTGCCGTGCGCCATGAGAATGGGTACGCCGCGGTTGTCCTCGGCCGCCTCGTCGGCAAGGCGGTCGGCCAGGGGCAGCCAGGTGGACAGGGCCAACAGCCCGGCCAGACGCTCACGGTGCCGCAGACCGGTGTGCAGCGCGACGGCGCCACCCTGGGAAAAGCCTGCCAGCACGATGCGTCGCGCCGGGATGCCCGCGCGCTTTTCGCGCTCGATCAGACGCTCCACTGCGGCCTGGCTGTCGCTGATGCCCTGGGCGTCTTCGCCGCTGTCGCGGGACAGCCCGTAGAGATCGAACCACGCTCGCATGCGCATGCCCGCGTTGAGAGTCACCGGGCGCCGGGGCGCGTGGGGAAAGATGAACCGCACGCCGAGTTCCGGCGCGAGCCCCAGCTCGGGCACGATGGGCACGAAGTCGTTACCATCGGCGCCCAGGCCGTGCAGCCAGATCACGCTGGCGCGCGCGGTGCGCTCGGGCTCGACGGCAATGGTCTCAAGGTCGGGGGCGTCCATGGTCCGTATGCTCCAGTTGGCGGCAGTCGGCGCGTGCAGGTGCTTCGGGATTCGCCGGACCGCTCGGGCGCAAGGGCGTGAGCGGCCGTCGTGCTTTGCTCGTCGTATTGTCTATGCCTAAAGGCGCGGCGCCAAGCGCGCCTGCTAAACTGGAAGCTTTGCGCGGACCGTTGGATGGGGCGGAATGATGCAACTGCACCGAATTGGCGCGCTGGCGCTACTGCTCGCCGCCGCGGCGCTGGCCGGGTGCGGTGTCAAAGGACCGTTGTATCTGCCCCAAAAGCCGCAGGCCGCGCCGCCGGCGGCTACGGCACCGGCCGGCCCGGGCCAGCCCCAAAAGAAGGACGGCGACTGATGGATCACTTCCACTACCGCGGCGGCCGTCTGTTCGCGGAGGATGCGGACCTGACGGAAGTCGCCGCCGCATACGGCACGCCCTGCTACGTTTATTCGCGCGCCACGCTGGAGCGCCACTACCGGGTCTTCGACGAGGCGCTGGCGCCGGTACCCCACCGGGTTTGCTACGCGGTCAAGGCGAGCTCCAACATCGGGCTGCTGCACTTGCTCGCACGCCTGGGTGCGGGCTTCGACATCGTTTCCGAGGGCGAGCTGCACCGGGTGCTGCGTGCCGGCGGGGACCCGGCCCGCGTGGTCTTTTCCGGCGTAGGCAAGCGCGCGGACGAAATGCGCACCGCGCTCGAGGCCGGCATCCACTGCTTTAACGTGGAGTCGGAATCGGAGCTCGAGCGTCTCGACCGGATAGCGCAGGAGGCCGGCAGGCGCGCGCCCGTGTCGCTGCGCGTCAACCCGGACGTGGACGCCAAGACCCACCCCTATATCGCCACCGGTTTGAAGGAGAACAAGTTCGGTGTCGACTTCCAGCGCGCCGAGACGGTCTACCGCCGCGCCGCGCGGATGCCCGGTATCGAGGTGGTGGGCGTGGACTGCCACATCGGCTCCCAGCTTACCGGTCTGTCGCCGTTCACCGACGCACTGCGGCGCTTGCTGGCGCTGGTGGACCGCCTGGCCGACGCCGGCATCCCGCTGCGCCACCTGGACGTGGGCGGCGGTCTGGGGGTGCGCTACCGTGACGAGGAACCGCCCAGCCCGGCGCAGTACGCCAAAGCGCTGCTGCCCGCTCTGCAAGGGCGCGATCTGACCCTGATCATCGAGCCCGGGCGCGCTATCGCCGCCAATGCCGGCGTGCTGCTCGCGCGCGTCGAGTACCTCAAGCTCGGCGAGTACAAGAACTTCGCCGTGGTCGACGCGGCCATGAGCGAGCTCATCCGCCCGGCGCTCTACGACGCCTGGCAGGAGATCGTGCCGCTGGTGCAGCACAGCCACGCCCCGGAGCGCGTCTACGACGTGGTCGGGCCGGTGTGCGAAAGCGGCGACTGGCTGGGCCGCGAGCGCCGCCTGGTGATTGACGAGGGCGACAGGCTCGCCGTGCGCTCCGCCGGTGCTTATGGTTTTAGCATGAGCTCGAACTACAACTCTCGCCCGCGTCCACCCGAGCTGCTGGTGGACGGCGCACGCGTCAGCGTGCTGCGCGAGCGCGAGACGCTGGACGACCTGCTGCGCGGCGAGCGCCTGCCGGAGATTTGGGCATGACCGAGCGCGACAGCGCACCGCTCATCCTCATCGACGGCTCCTCCTGGGCGTACCGCGCTTTCCACGCGCTGCCGCCGCTGTCCACTTCCGGCGGCGAGCCCACCGGCGCGGTTTTCGGCATGGGCAACATGCTGCGCAAGCTCATCCGCGAATACGGCGGCGATTATCTGGCGGTGGTTTTCGACCCGCGCGGCAAGACCTTCCGCAACGAACTCTATGAAGACTACAAGGCCAACCGGCCGCCGGTGCCGGACGAGATGGCCGCCCAGTTTCCTGTAATCCGCGAGCTCATCGAAACCCTGGGCGTGCCCTTCATCCAGATCGACGGCGTCGAGGCCGACGACGTCATCGGCACGCTGGCGCAGCGGGCGCACGAGCGCGACGTGCTCATCGTCACCAGCGACAAGGACATGGCGCAGCTGGTGACCGACCGCGTCAACCTGCTCGACACCATGCGCGAGCGCCGCCTGGACCCGGACGGCGTGCGCCAGAAGTTCGGCGTGCCGCCGGAGCGCATCGTCGATTATCTGGCGCTGGTGGGCGATACCTCGGACAACATCCCGGGCATTGCCAAGGTGGGGCCGAAGACGGCGGCCAAGTGGCTCGCCCAGTACGGCTCGCTGGACGGCGTCGTCGAGCACGCCGGCGAGATCAAGGGCAAGGTGGGCGAGAACCTGCGCGCCGCGCTCGAGCAATTGCCGCTGGCGCGCGAGCTCGCCACCATCCGCCGCGACGTGGATCTGGCGCTCGCGCCGGACGACATCCGCCGCGGCGCGCCCGATGCGCGCGCGCTGAAGGACCTTTACCGGCGGCTGGAGTTCACCAGCTGGCTGCGCGACGTGGACGCGGAAACGCCGGGGGCGGCGGCCGCGCCCGAGCGCGAAGCGGCGGACTATGCGCTGGTGACTACAGAAGCGGAGCTGGACGCACTCATCGAGCGGCTGCGCGCGGCGGAGCTCATGTGCCTGGACACCGAGACCGACGACTTGAGGGCGCTGCGCGCGAGCCTGGTCGGCCTGTCGTTCGCGGTCGAGGCGAACCAGGCCTGGTACGTGCCGGTGGCGCACGACTACGACGGCGCGCCGGCTCAGCTCGGGCGCGAGGCGGTGCTGGAGCGGCTGCGCCCGCTGCTGGAGGATGACGCGCGCCCCAAGGTGGGGCAAAACCTGAAGTACGATCTCACCGTGCTGCAGAATCACGGCATCGCACTGCGCGGCGTGGCCCACGACACCATGCTGGAATCCTACGTGCTCAACAGCACGGCCACCCGCCACGACATGGACTCGCTGGCCGAGAAATACCTGCGCCATACCACCATCAAATTCAGCGACGTGGCCGGCAAAGGCGCCAAACAGGTGACATTCAACCGCGTGCCGCTGGATGAGGCCGGCCCGTACGCCGCCGAAGACGCCGACATCACTCTGCGGCTGCACCGGTTGTTGTGGCCGCGGATCGAGGCCGAGGAACGGCTCTGTGCGCTCTACCGCGAGCTGGAAATGCCGCTGGTGCCGGTGCTCGCGGCCATGGAGCGCACCGGGGTCCTCGTCGACACGGCGCTGCTCGAACGCATCAGCCGCGAGATGGGCGAACGCATGCAGGCGCTCGAGCGCCAGGCGGTGGAGGAGGCCGGGGGCGAGTTCAACCTCAACTCGCCTGCCCAGCTCCAGGAGATTCTCTTCGAGCGTCTGGGCCTCAAGGTGCTGCGGCGCACGCCCAAGGGCCAGCCCTCGACCGCGGAGGACGTGCTCAACGAACTGGCCGAGCTGCACCCGCTGCCGCGCATCATCCTGGACTGGCGCGCGCTGGCCAAGCTGCGCTCCACCTATACCGACCGCCTGCCCGAGCAGGTCAACCCGGACACCGGCCGCGTGCATACCTCGTATCACCAGGCGGTGGCGGCGACCGGGCGTCTGTCCTCGTCCGACCCCAACCTGCAGAACATCCCCATTCGCAGCGAGGCGGGACAGCGTATTCGCCAGGCCTTCATCGCGCCGCCGGGCAGGCGCCTGGTCGCGGTCGACTACTCTCAGATCGAGTTGCGGCTGATGGCTCATTTGTCCGGCGACGAGGGGCTGATGCGCGCTTTCAACGAAGGCCGCGACATCCACCGCGCCACCGCCGCCGAGGTTTTCGGGCGCGCGCCGGGCGACGTGAGTGACAATGAGCGCCGCGCCGCGAAGGCGATCAACTTCGGCCTCATCTACGGCATGTCGGCCTATGGCCTGGCGCGCCAGCTCGCGATCGGCCGCGATGAGGCGGGTGCCTACATCGAGCGCTTCTTCGCCCGCTACCCGGGCGTGCGCGCATTTATGGACCGCACCCGCGAGCAGGCGCACGAGCGCGGTTTCGTGGAGACCCTTTTCGGGCGGCGCCTCTATCTGCCCGACATCAACGTCCGCAATGCGCAGCGCCGCCAGTACGCGGAGCGCACCGCCATCAACGCGCCCCTGCAGGGCACCGCGGCGGACCTGATCAAAAAGGCCATGATCGATCTGCACCAGTGGTTGAGCGGGCGCCGGCCGGGGGTCGCCATGATCATGCAGGTGCACGACGAGCTGGTTTTCGAAGCGCCGGAGGGCGGCATCGAAAACCTGGCGCGCGCGCTCGGGCGGCGCATGTGCTCGGTGGCGAGGCTGGCCGTGCCGCTGCAGGCGGATGTGGGCATCGGCGACAACTGGGATGAGGCGCACACCACCTGGGCCACGGTATCGATGGACCCGGCCGGCGCCGAGCAACGCTGACACAAGCCGCCTTGCGCTGGTCCGCCCCGTCCGAGACCGTCCGTTCGGCGGCGCTCCGGCACCGGCCGCCTTCGTGTGCGTCGAACCGGCGCCGGCTCCCCGTGATTTTGGAGCCAAAAAACGTTGATGGACAGGCCGGTACGCGTCTGCTGATCACGTGCGTGCGCGACTCGTACAAAAATTTTTCGGCGGCCGGGAACTTCGCTGCAACACGCCTGTCTTATCTCACGAGCGCCGCAACGACGCTCGCCCGCCTCCACTCCCTGGGCGGGCAGCTATTCCGGTAACCCCAAACCGGAGCCGTATTGCCCCGGCAGGTCTTCCCCCCGACTGCCGGGGTTTTTTTATGCCGGGGCACCGGCTGAGCCGGAGGCGGCCACTGCGTCCCCGGGTGCCAGCCAAAGGGCCAGAGTCCGGCGCGCGTTGTCCACGCCCTGGCCGGTGCGCGCGGAGAACGGCTGCACCGTGGCCCCGGCGGCCTCCTGGTCCAGCATGCGCTGCACCGACATCAGCGTTCGGCTGCAGGCGCCGTGGCCGAGCTTGTCCGCTTTGGTGAGCAGGATGTGGCACGGCAGCGACAGCGCTGCGCACCAATCCAGCAACTGCCGGTCGAACGGTTTCATGGGATGGCGAATGTCCATGATCACGACAACGCCGCGCAGGTGGTGCCTTGTGCGCATGTAGCCCTCAATAAGCTCCCCCCAGCGCTGGCGCACCGCCTCCGGTACCTGCGCGAAACCGTAGCCCGGCAGATCAACCAGGCGCGCCGTCTCGTCCAGTGCGAAGAAATTGATCAACCGGGTGCGCCCGGGGGTCTTGCTGGTGCGCGCCAGCGCGCGCCGGCCGGTAATGGCGTTGAGCGCGCTCGACTTGCCGGCGTTGGACCGTCCGGCGAACGCCGCTTCCGGGCGATCGTCGGGCGGGAACGAGCCGGGGCCGGCGCCGCTCACCACAAAACGGCATCGGGCGAAGAGAAGACGGTCGCGCGATTGATTCATATTTCTCCGGATACGTTCTTGCGGTAGACTCCAAGGCCGGAGAGGCACCCGGCACGGCGTACGGTCTGGCCGCCCGAGACGCGATGCAAGCGCGGGCTTCGGCGGGGCAGGCTCGGCGCCGGGGCCATCGGATAACAAGCCCTAATAATCCGCAAGTCGGGCACTGCCTGCATGAGCCACTAACGCGGTGCCGACGCCAGCCGAGGGGAGACGGTGCGGTGATAAAGCGTTTGCTCGTTTGTGGTGCCCTGACCACGGGTCTGCTGATGGCGCTGGGTGGGCTGGCCCGCGCCCAGGATTTTTTCGTGGACGGCCATGCCGGCGCCGGCAAGACCAAGGCCTCCCAGTGCGCCGGCTGCCACGGCTCCGACGGCAACAGCACTGGCGCGCAGTTCCCCAATCTGGCCGCACAGCACGCCAAGTACATCTACGCCCAGCTCAAGGCCTTCAAGAGCGGGGCGCGCAAGAATTCCATCATGAACAGCATGGCAGCCGGGCTCAGCGACCAGGACATGAAGGATCTGGCTGTGTACTTCTCGCAGCAGAAGGAGAGCATGGGGGTCGCCGATCCCAAGCTTGTCGACGCCGGACAGGCCCTCTACCGCGGCGGGGACATGAGCAAAGGCATCCCGGCCTGTTCCGGTTGCCATGGGCCCGCCGGCGAAGGCAATCCGGCGGCCGGGTTCCCGCGCATTGCCGGCCAGCATGCCCAGTACGTGGCCAAGCAGCTCAAGGCGTATCGCTCGCGCGAGCGTGACGAAGACAAGCTGGCGACCATCATGCAGGCCGTGGCGCAGCACATGAGCGACAAGCAGATCCGGGCACTCGCCTCCTACGTGGACGGGCTTCACCGGGCCAAGGATTAGTGGCCCGGCGGCCATGATCAGCGTGCCGCCGCGTCAGCCGGCGATGCGGATGACGGTGCGACCGCGAATCTTGCCCTCGAGGATGCGCTGAATCAGCTCTTCCAGTTCCTCCAGCCCGTGCTCCGAGGCGATGGTTTCCAGTGCGGGCGGTTTCCAATCCCCGGCCAGGCGCTGCCATACGCGCTGGCGCCGCGGCATCGGGCACTCCACCGAGTCCACGCCCAGCAGGCTCACGCCGCGCAGGATGAAAGGCATCACCGTGGTTTCCAGCTTGGGTGAGGCCACCAGGCCGCAAGCGGTGACCGCACCGCCGTATCGCGTGCTCTTGAGCGCCGTGGCCAGGGGATTGCCACCCACCGTGTCGACCGCGGCGGCCCAGCGGCCCTTAAGCAACGGCCGCCCGGACTGGTCATCGACCTCCCCGCGCTCCAGGATCTCGGCAGCCCCCAGCTCGCGCAGGTAGGCATGGGCGTCCGCCTTGCCGGTGACCGCGGCCACCCGGTATCCGAGATGCGCCAGGATGGCCACCGCCAGCGAGCCCACGCCGCCGGACGCGCCGGTCACCAGCACATCGCCGTCATCGGGTTTGATCCCGTGTTCCTCCAGGCGCAGCACGGATAGTGCGGCGGTAAAGCCGGCCGTGCCCAGAATCATGCTCTCGCGCAGGCTCAGCCCCTGCGGCAACGCCACCACCCAGTCGGCGGGGACGCGGACGTATTCCGCAAAGCCCCCGGAAGTGTTCATGCCAAGATCGAAGCCGGTGACCAGCACGCGGTCGCCGGGCCGGAAGGCATCACTATCACTGTGCTCGACCTCGCCGGCCGCGTCGATGCCGGGCGTGTGCGGGTAGCTTCGGCTGACACCTTTGTTACCGGTGGCAGACAAGGCATCCTTGTAATTGAGCGAGGAATAATGGACCCGGATAAGCACGTCGCCTGCGGGCAGGTCGTCGATGGATTTCTCCACCAGCTGGCGCGTGAACTGCTTGTCGCCGGCTTCGTCGACGCGCAGGCAACGGAACATCTTGGCGCTCATGATGGGTTCCTCCTGGCCACGGTAGAGACGCGGCCAGGCGCTCCGCGGGAATGGGGCGCTCCGGCCGCAAAGTCAACAGGATAGCCGCAGTACGGCCACCGCATAAAGGGGGAGCATTGTCCAATGAGACGTGAGCCTGAGCGAGGGGAGCGAATCCAAGCACAGATGAGCCTGGGGGCGGCCTGGAGTTTGAGATCATGGAGGCATGATCATGAAACTCCACACTCAGGGACTCCAGACCTTCGATCAGGTTCAAGCCTTCCTCAAGGGCAGTCAAGGGCTCGATCTTGAGATC
>Ga0102962_1000144_pt1 | contig 41056 bp, 38 predicted proteins | sample SalPonF2_C_D2_MG_FD_84519 | JGI IMG/M metagenome (GOLD analysis project Ga0102962, IMG submission 84519) | Salt pond soil microbial communities from South San Francisco under conditions of wetland restoration - Salt Pond MetaG SF2_C_D2_MG ...
CTCACCGAGACGGTTTTTTCCGAGGACAACGATTCTTTCCGCCGCGTGCTGCTGGTGGAGTACCCGCGGCGGGGGATGTGGACGCTGGCCTTTCAGACCGGCTCGACGGTGAGCGAGGTGCAGGCCAAGACCGCCGAGGACGTGATCACCATCTATATTCCCACCACCCCCAATCCGACCTCCGGATTCGTGGTCATGGTGCCGCGAGGCGATGTCATCGAGCTCGACATGTCGGTGGAGGACGGCCTGCGCATGATCATCTCCATGGGCGTGGTCGGCCCGCCGGCGGATGATTCGGATGATTCGGTTGTGGCGGCTCCGGCGAAGACTTAACATAGTCGTCTTTTGGCAGGCGCGTGAAAGCGCGCCGCCGACCCCTCGGATTCCACTCAAGCTTTTTGAAATCAAGCCATGATGCGTAGCCATTACTGCGGCGAAGTGCGGGAAGACAATGTCGGTCAGAGCGTGACGCTCGCGGGCTGGGTGCACCGCCGGCGCGATCACGGCGGCGTGATCTTCGTCGACCTGCGCGACCGCGAAGGGCTGGTGCAAGTGGTGTTCGACCCGGATGCGGCCGAGGTCTTCGCGCAGGCAGAGCGGCTGCGCTCCGAATTCGTGATCCAGGTCAGCGGCAAGGTGCGCCCGCGCCCCGCCGGCACGGAGAACCCCAAGCTGCCCACGGGCATGGTCGAGGTGCTGGGCCAGGAGCTGCGCATTCTCAACCGTTCCGAGACTCCGCCGTTCCAGCTCGAGGAGGAGGGCGTGGGCGAGGAGATGCGCCTGCGTTACCGGTATGTGGATCTGCGCAAGCCCCACATGCAGCACAACCTGCGCCTGCGCGCCCGGGTTACGCGTGCCTTGCGCCGCTTTCTGGACGATGCCGGTTTCGTGGACGTGGAAACGCCGATCCTCACCCGTGCCACGCCCGAGGGCGCGCGCGACTATCTGGTGCCGAGCCGGACCCATACGGGGTCGTTCTTTGCGCTGCCGCAATCGCCCCAGTTGTTCAAGCAGTTGCTGATGATGAGCGGCGTCGACCGCTACTATCAGATCGCGCGCTGCTTCCGGGACGAGGACTTGCGCGCCGACCGCCAGCCCGAGTTCACGCAGCTCGACATCGAGACGTCGTTTATGGACGAGGACGACATCATGGGCGTGATGGAGTCCATGATGGGCCGGCTGTTCGCCGATGTGCTGGAGGTCGAGCTGCCGCAGCGCTTCCCCCGCATGAGCTATGCCGAGGCCATGCACCGCTTCGGCTCGGACAAACCGGACCTGCGCATAGCGCTCGAGCTGGTCGAGATCGCCGATCTGGTCGAAGACGTGGAATTCAAGGTATTCGCCGCGCCCGCGGCCGACCGCAACAGCCGGGTAGCGGTGCTGCGCGTGCCCGGGGGCGGCGATCTCACCCGCAAGGCGATCGACGACTACACCGACTTCGTCAAGCTTTACGGCGCCAAGGGTCTCGCTTACGTGAAGGTCGCCGACGCGGCGCGCGGTCGTGAGGGTCTTCAGTCGCCCATCCTGAAATTCCTGCCCGACGCGGCCATCCAAGGCATACTCGAACGCACCGGCGCGCGCGACGGGGATCTGTTGTTCTTCGGCGCCGACAAGAAGTCCATTGTGAACGATGCGCTGGGCGCCTTGCGCCTGCGCATCGGCCGCGAGCTGGGCCTGGTCGAAGGCGGTTGGCGTCCCCTGTGGGTGGTGGACTGGCCCATGTTCGAATGGGACGAGGACGAACGGCGCTGGGCGGCGCTGCATCACCCCTTTACCGCGCCCAGCGTGGACGATGCCGATGCATTGCGCCGGGATCCGGGCGGTGCGGCTTCGCGCGCCTATGACTTGGTGCTCAACGGTTCCGAGGTGGGAGGAGGCTCCATCCGTATCCATCGCACGGACATGCAGTCTGCCGTCTTCGACATTCTCGGCATTGGCGAGGCCGAAGCGGAGGAAAAGTTCGGCTTCCTGCTGGAGGCGCTGCGTTATGGCTGCCCGCCGCACGGCGGCATCGCCTTCGGACTCGACCGGCTGGTCATGCTTTTGGCCGGCGCGCACTCTATCCGCGAAGTCATCGCTTTTCCCAAGACGCAGAGCGCGGCGTGCCCGCTCACCCGTGCGCCCGGGCCGGTGGACAACCGCCAGCTGCGCGAGCTGGGTTTGCGCCTGCGCCAGCCGGCCAGCGAAGTCGCGGGTCATTAAGCGTGCGTCGTTCTGTTGTCCATGAGCGCATTCGCCCACTGTAGAATGATCCCGATTACTATTACGATTACGGCATAAGGTGCGAGCGATGTTCAGCGAAGACATGCGGGTCGCCGGCTTTGACGACGAGCTGGCCGCGGCGGTGCAGGCCGAGCGCCGGCGCCAGGAAGACCATATCGAGCTCATCGCCTCGGAAAATTACGCCAGCCCGCGCGTGCTCGAAATGCAGGGCTCGGTGCTCACCAACAAATACGCCGAAGGCTATCCCGGCAAACGCTATTACGGCGGCTGCGAGCACGTCGACGTGGTGGAGCGCCTCGCCGTCGAGCGCGCCAAGACGCTGTTCGGCGCCGACTACGCCAACGTCCAGCCGCATTCGGGCTCCCAGGCTAATGCGGCGGTGTGCCTGGCCCTGCTCAAGCCGGGCGACACCATCCTGGGCATGAGCCTGGATGCCGGCGGGCATCTGACGCACGGCGCCAAACCCAATTTCTCCGGACGGATTTATCACGCGGTTCAGTACGGCATCCACGCCGAGAGCGGGCTCATCGACTACGAGCAGGTCGAGCGTCTGGCCCATGAGCATTCGCCGCGCCTGATCATCGGCGGCTTCTCCGCCTATTCGCGCGCCATCGCGGACCAGGTGGGCGCCTATCTGATGGTGGACATGGCGCACGTGGCCGGGCTGGTGGCAACCGGGCTGTACCCGGACCCGTTGCCGCATGCCCACGTGGTCACTACCACCACGCACAAGACGCTGCGCGGGCCGCGCGGCGGGCTCATTTTGGCCAAGGGTCAGCCCGATCTCGAGAAGAAGCTCAATTCGGCGGTTTTCCCCGGCCATCAGGGCGGCCCGCTCATGCACGTGATAGCGGCCAAGGCGGTGGCGCTCAAGGAGGCGCTGGAGCCGGCATTCCGCGGCTATCAGCAGCAGGTGCTGGCGAATGCGCGCGCCATGGCCTCCGTGCTGATGGAGCGCGACTACAAAATCGTCTCCGGCGGTACGGATAACCACTTGATGCTGGTGGACCTGGTCAAGCAGGACATCACCGGGCGCGATGCCGAGGACACGCTGGGACGCGCCAACATCACGGTAAACAAAAACGCGGTCCCGGGCGATCCGCGCTCGCCGTTCGTCACCAGCGGTCTGCGTATCGGCTCGCCGGCGGCGACCACGCGCGGCTTCACCGAAGGCGAATGCCGCGAGGTCGCGGGCTGGATGTGCGAGGTGCTCGACAGCCTGCGCGGCGGCGCGACAGGCGACGGGGCCGTGCTCGATCGCATACGCGGCGAGGTCGAGGCGTTGTGCACCCGCTTCCCTGTCTATGCGCAATCCGGAGACGGGGCCAGGCGCGCGATGGGCGCCGGCTGAGGGATCGTGCGTTGCCCATTCTGCGGTGAGCAGGAGACGCGGGTCGTCGACTCACGCCTCGCCGCGGATGGCTATCAGGTTCGCCGGCGGCGCGAATGCGCTGGTTGCGGGGAGCGCTACACCACCTTCGAGTCCGCGGAAGTGGTCATGCCGCGCATCCGCAAGCGCGACGGCAGCCGCGAACCCTTCGATGAAGACAAGCTGCGCCAGGGCATGATGCACGCGCTCTACAAGCGCCCGGTCTCCACCGACATGGTGGAAGCTGCGCTGGGGCGTGTGCTGCACAAGCTGCGCTCGCTGGGCGAGCAGGAAGTCTCGTCAAGACGCGTCGGCGAGTGGGTGATGGAAGAGCTGCGCGACCTGGATCAGGTCGCCTACGTGCGCTTCGCCTCCATCTACCGCAGTTTCCAGGACGTCAACGCCTTCCGCGAGGAAATCGACCGCCTGGAACGTGAGCCGGGGCGCGACGCCGCGCGCAAGCAGTTGCCCCTGATCGACCCCGATGAGCGCAAAGGCTGACGCGCACTGGATGGCGCGGGCGCTGCGCCTGGCCGAACGCGGGCGCTACACGACGCACCCCAATCCGCGGGTCGGATGCGTGTTGGTGCGCGACGGCAAAGTCGTCGGCGAAGGCTGGCACCAGAAAGCCGGGCAGGCGCATGCGGAAGTGCTCGCGCTGCGCGCCGCCGGGGCCGCCGCGGCCGGTGCCACGGCCTACGTCACGCTGGAGCCGTGCGCGCACGTGGGCCGCACGCCGCCTTGCGTCGAGGCCCTGATCGCGGCGGACGTGGCGGGCGTGGTGGCGGCCATGGAGGATCCCAACCCGCGCGTGGCGGGCCAGGGCCTGGCGCGCTTGCGCGCCGCCGGCATCCGCGTGGAATCCGGGTTCATGGCGCACAGCGCGGCGCGCATCAACGGCGGCTTTGTCAGCCGCATGCGGCGCGCGCGCCCGTTGGTGCGCCTCAAGATGGGCGCCAGCCTGGATGGGCGAACGGCCATGGCCTCCGGGGAGAGCCGCTGGATCACCGGCGAGGCGGCGCGGTGCGACGTGCACCGCGGGCGCGCCGAGGCGGGGTCGGTGCTCACGGGCGTGGGTACGGTGATCGCGGACGATCCTTCTCTCACCGTGCGCTTGCCGGGCGAATGGGCGCAGCCGCTGCGCATCGTGCTCGACTCGACGCTGCGCACGCCGCCGGATGCACGGCTGCTTTCTCTGCCCGGGCGCACGCTGATCGTGACCGCGGCGGCGCGCGGCGAGGCCTGGGCAAGACTCGAGCAGGCCGGCGCGGAACTGGTGCAGGCGTCTGCAAGGGCGGGCCGCGTCGACTTGGCGGCGGCGCTGCGGCTCCTCGCCGAGCGCGAGGTAAACACGGTTTGGGTTGAATGCGGCGCGCGGCTCGGCGGTGCGCTGCTGCAGGCCGGTCTCGTGGATGAAGTAGTGTTGTACACGGCCGGCCTGGTCATGGGCCAGGATGCACGCTCGCTGGCCGAGCTGTGCGGCATCTCGCGGCTGGCGGATGCGCCCCGGCTTGCCATTCAGGATGTGCGCTGCGTGGGCCCGGATCTGCGTGTTGCCGCCAGGCCGGAATGCGCGGCGCGGCCGGGGTCGAGGTGAGGCTATGTTTACCGGTCTGGTGCAAGCGGTGGGACGCATCGAGCGCATTGATCCGCACGGGTCTGACGTGCGCGTGCACGTTGGCGTCGGCGATCCCGAACGCATTGTCGCTGCGGTCGGCGACAGCATCGCCGTGGCCGGCATATGCCTGACCGCCGGGGCGATTAGCGGCGGCGGTTTTAGCGCCGACGTTTCGCGAGAGACCTTGTCGCTGACCACGGCGGGCGATTGGCGGCCCGGCTCCGCGGTCAACCTGGAGCCTGCGCTTACCCTGGCGCAGCCGCTGGGCGGGCACCTGATGAGCGGCCACGTGGATGGCGTGGGCCGGCTGCTGTCGATGTGCGTGGAAGGCCGCTCTCGGCGTTTGCGCTTCGAGGTACCGGCACAGCTCGCGCGCTACATCGCGCGCAAGGGATCGGTGGCCGTCGACGGGGTGAGCCTGACCGTCAACGAAGTGAAGGGCGCCATGTTTGGCGTCAATATCATCCCCCACACGGCCGAAACGACCACGCTCGGGCACCTGCGAGGCGGGGAGCGGGTCAATATCGAGGTCGATTTGATCGCCCGCTATCTGGAGCGGCTGCTGACACGACCCGAGGCCTCCGGGGATGCCGATGAGGGGCTGCGGGCCCTACTGGAACGGCAAGGATTTATAAGCGGATGAACACCATTGAGGAAATCATCGATGACGTGCGCCAGGGGCGCATGGTCATCATGCTGGACGAGGCCAACCGCGAAAACGAGGGCGACCTGGTCATGGCGGCCAGCCGTGTGCGCGCGGACGACATCAACTTCATGGCCCGCTACGGGCGCGGCCTGGTGTGCCTGACGCTGACGCGCGAGCGCTGCCGGCAGTTGCGCCTGCCGCTCATGGTGCCGTCCACCCACGACCGCCACCAGACCAACTTCACCGTCTCCATCGAAGCCGCCGAGGGGGTGACCACCGGTATCTCCGCGCATGATAGGGCGCGCACCGTGCGCGCCGCAGTGGCGCCGGACGCGCGCCCCGAGGACATCGTCCAGCCTGGCCACATATTTCCGATCATGGCGCAGCCGGGCGGGGTGCTGACGCGGGCCGGGCACACCGAGGCCGGTTGCGATCTGGCACGCCTGGCGGGGCTGGACCCGGCTGCGGTGATCGTGGAAATTCTCAACGAAGACGGCACCATGGCGCGGCTGCCGGATCTCGAGCGCTTTGCCGAGCGCCATCAGCTCAAGCTCGGCACCGTGGCCGATCTCATCCGTTACCGCATGGCCAACGAGCAGAGCGTGGAGCGTGTCGCCGAGTCGCCGGTGAAGACCGAGTTCGGCGATTTCCATCTGGTCGCCTATGAGGATCAGATCGACAAGGCCGTGCACGTGGCCCTGGTGCGGGGCGAGCTGTCGCTGCAGACTCCGCCTTTGGTGCGCGTGCATATCGGCAATACGCTGAGCGACGTGATGGGCGTTCAGCACCCGGACTTCGGCTGGCCGCTGCACCGCGCACTGGAGCGCGTGGCCCAGGAGGACAGCGGCGTCGTGGTCATCCTGCGCAAGCCGGAATCGCCGCGCGAGCTGGTGCAGCGCATTCACGGGCTGCAGATGCACGCGGGCGGCGACGGCCACGACCACGACGCCGGTTCGGCGCTGCGCACGTACGGCATCGGAGCCCAGATTCTCACCGACCTGGGCGTGCATCGCATGCGCGTGCTGTCGCCGCCCAAGCGTATGTACGCGCTCTCCGGCTTCGATCTCGAAGTGGTCGAATGGGTGCCCTGCGACTGAGCGCGGCCCCGCCGGCTTGCCGGGCGCCGCCCACCGCAGCCTACAATAGCGCGCAATCCGTCTCTTCCGGAGAACCGCATGAAGATCATCGAAGGCGACCTGCAGCCCCGGGATGCGCGCTTCGCCGTAGTCGCCACACGCTGGAACGGGTTCATCGTGGAGTCTTTGGTCAGCGGCGCGCTGGATGCCCTGCGGCGCCACGGCGTGGCCGACGAATCGCTGGCCGTGGTGCGCGTGCCCGGTGCGGTCGAGTTGCCTCTGACGGTGGAGCGCGTGGCCGCGGGCGGGCGCTACGACGCGGTGATTGCACTCGGCTGCGTAATCCGCGGCGCCACCCCCCATTTCGACTACGTGGCCGCCGAGAGTGCCAAGGGCCTGTCGCAGGCCTCGCTCAAGCATGGTATTCCGGTGGCGTTCGGCGTGCTGACCACCGACAACATCGAGCAGGCTATCGAGCGTGCCGGCACCAAGGCGGGCAATAAAGGCGCCGAGGCCGCCACTGTCGCCATCGAAATGGTCAATCTGCTGCGTTGCATCGATGAGTGAATCCCGGTCCGCAAACGGGCGCGGCAGCCGTCAGCGCGCGCGCCGGCTGGCGCTGCAGGCACTTTACCAATGGCTGGTCGCCGACACTGCGAACACCGGCCTGCTGGAGCAGTTTGCCCACGATCCGGGCATGGGGCGCGCCAACCGGGACTATTTCCGCGATCTCGTGAACGGAGTAATCGGCCATCGCAACGAGCTGGAGGAGGGCTTTGCGGCCGTGATCGATCGGCCGCTGGCGCAGCTCGACCCGGTGGAGCATGCGGTTCTTCTCCTTGCCGCCTACGAGCTGTCCCACCATCCGGAACTGCCCTACCGCGTGGTGATCAACGAAGCGGTGGAGCTGGCCAAGCGCTTCGGCGCTACCGACAGCCACCGCTATATCAACGGCGTGCTCGACAAAGTCGCGCGGCGGCTGCGCACGACCGAAATCAACGCCGGGCTGTAGCGGCCGGCGCCGACACCGGGCCCATGCTCAACGAATTCGAGATCATCCGGCGCTATTTCAAGCGCGCCCAGCCCGCGCGCGACGACGTGCTGGTCGGTATCGACGACGATGCCGCGGTGCTGCGCGTGCCGGCGGGCAGCGATCTGGTCAGCGCCATCGACACCCTGGTCGAGGGGCGCCATTTTCCGGTAGGGACCGCGCCGCAGGACATCGGCTGGAAAGCGCTGGCGGTCAACCTGAGCGATATGGCCGCCATGGGCGCCGCCCCGGCGTGGTTTACGCTCGCGCTGACCGTGCCGGATGTCGATGAGGCTTGGCTGCAGGCCTTCGCCGACGGCTTGTTCGAGTTGGCTGACGGGCATGCCGTGGCTTTGGTGGGCGGTGATACCACGCGCGGACCGCTGACGGTGAGTATCGCCATCCACGGCCTGGTGCCGAGGCAGGGGGCGCTGCTGCGCCGCGGTGCGCAAGCCGGGGATATCGTGTGTGTCACCGGCACGCTGGGCGATGCCGCGCTGGCGCTCCAACGCACGCTACGCGGCGAGTCCGTGGACGACGCCCTCGCGCAGCGGCTCAGCCGGCCGCAGCCGCGGCTCGCCGCGGGGCGGGCTCTGAGGCCGCTGGCGCATGCCGGCATCGACGTCTCCGACGGCCTGGCGGCGGATCTCACCCACATCCTCCAGGCGAGCGGGGTCGGGGCGACCCTCGAGGTCGACAAACTGCCGCTGCCCCCGCCCTTGCGTGAGCTGGCATCCGCCGAGGCGGCCAGGCTGGCTTTGTCCGGCGGCGACGACTACGAGCTCTGCGTGTGCCTGCCGGAGGCGCAGTTTGCGCCGGCGCAGGCGGCCGTGGCCGAAGGGCTGACCCCCATCGGCCGCATCGAGACGGAACCGGGGCTGCGCCTGGTGGACGCCGCGGGCCGCAGCTTCGCGCTGCAGCGCGCAGGCTACGCGCATTTCGGGTGAGCGTGAGCCGCCCCAGCCTGCGCCGCATCGCCGGCCATCCGGTGCACTGGCTGGCATTCGGCTTGGGCGCCGGCCTCGTCCCCTGGATGCCGGGCACCGTCGGCACCGCGGTCGGCGTGCTGCTGTTTTTCGGGCTCGCTCCGCTGGGCGTGGCGGGCTATGCAGGGGCCGTGGCGCTCATGGCGCTGTTCGGGGTCTGGGTGTGCGGGGCCAGTGCCCGCGAACTCGGGGTCCACGACCACCCCGGCATTGTCTGGGACGAGGTCGTGGGGTATCTGGTGACCATGCTGCCGGTGGCGGGCATGGCGTTCCCGCGTCCGCTCTGGGTGTGGATATTGGCCGGATTTCTGCTGTTCCGGCTGTTCGACATCGCCAAACCCGGGCCCATCCGCTGGCTGGACCGGCACGTGGGAGGCGGCTTGGGCATCATGCTGGACGATGCCTTTGCCGGGGTTGCGGCGGGCGCCTGCCTGCTTTTGCTGGCATGGCTGGCAGCGCGCTGGGGCATGCGTTTGCCTTGACAGGGTATGGGGCTGCGCCCATTCTTTTTCATTCGCACGACAGTCGGGCGCAGAGGCTTCCGGGCGCCGGAAGCGGCGCCGGACGGCGCGTCATTTTTAGCCCGCTGGCGGTTGATGTGCGGGATTCGGAGCGGGCTGAGCCGGTCCGAGCCGAACCGGTGCGCCCCGGAGAGGCTCAGCGGGCGACGTCCTTGAGTGCCGGAGTGCCGGCAGACAGTGGAGGGAGAACAGCAATGAGCAAGCGTGGAATCGCATGGGTGACTGGGGCCGCTGCGGCTTTGGTGTTGGCGTTGGGAGCGGCCGGGTCGGCCTTCGCGGCGGGCAAGCCCACTTTGACGGTGGCGACCGATCCGAGCTTTGTGCCGTTCGAGTCGCTCAACATCAAGACGCACAAGATGGTGGGTTTCGATATGGACATCATCCGCCATATCGGCAAGGAGGCCGGCTTTAACGTCAAGCTGCGCACGATGGACTTCAACGGCATCATTCCTGCGCTTCAGGCGCACAGCGTGGACATCGCCATCGCCGGTATCACCATTACCCAGCAGCGCGCCAAAAAGATCGACTATTCCATCCCTTACTATGATTCCGGGCTGCGCATCATGGTGCGGGCCAACAACAACGATATAAAGACTCTCAAGGATCTGTCCGGTAAGAAGATCTCCACCAAGATCGGCAGTACCAGCTACGATTTCCTGCACAAGAATGTGCCGGATGCCAAGGCGATCGTGCCGTATCCCGCCACCGATCAGATGTACATGGCGGTGATCAGCGGCAACGTGGATGCCGCCCTCTACGACGCGCCCAACGTGCTCTATTTCGTCAAGACCAAGGGGCACGGCAAGGTCAAGGCCGTGGGCCCGCTGTATGAGGGCCAGCAGTACGGCATCGCCTTCCCCAAGGGCAGCAAATGGGTGGCGCCGGTGAACAAGGCGCTGAAGGCCATGTACAGCAACGGCTCCTACGCCAAGATCTACAAGAAATGGTTCGGCGAAGCGCCGCCCAAGGATATCGTCTCCCAGGGCAGCAGTAGCTGATGCCGCGGACTGGCTGAGAAGCTGTTGAAGAACTGTCGCGAGCGAAGGTAGTTCGTGGTCGCCCGAGCCGCAGAAACCGCAGTGTATAGATCAATACATGAGGATTTCGAGCACCGCACGGCCGCGTAATGCCGAGCGCAGTAGGTTATTCAAAAGCTTCTGAGTCCGTTCGTGGCTGAAACGGGTATCTCATAAGGGTCGCGGCAAAACCGACGGGCGGTCGCCACACCGCCCGCCCGTCGTGACGAAGGAGCTCCGCCGGACGCGATATTTTCGTTTCTGAAAGAAGATCACCCGAGCAGCAGAATGGCCCGCGCATGCGGGCCATTTGTTTTCATCGGCAAAAGTGGTACGGCGCAATCCGCGAGCGATGCCCGGGACGCGGCGCCAACGCCGGCGCCGACAGGCTGCGGGATCAGGCCTTGCGCCCTCAGCGGCTCTCGCCGCGGCTGCGGCGCCGCTCCATATGGCGAAGCAGGGTGGAGAAGCTGAGCGTAATGATCAGATAAATGCACGCCACCATGAAATACGTCTGAAACGCATTGAAGGTGACGGCGATGTAGACTTGGCCCTGGCGCACCAACTCGCCCACGCCGATGACCGAGAACACGGACGTATCCTTGAGGCTGATGATGCCCTGGTTGCCCAACGGCGGGAGGATTCTGCGAAACGCCTGCGGCCAGATGATGTAGCGAAAGGTCTGATAAGAGGTGAGGCCGACCGACAGTCCGGCCTCGCGCTGCGAGCGCTCGATGGATTGCACCCCGCCGCGCACGATTTCGGAGATGTACGCGCCGGAGTTGAGCGCGATGGCGGCCACGCCGGCGGCGAAGGCCGGCACCGGGTGGCCGATCGCGTCCGGCAGGCCGAAGAAGATGAACAACGCCTGCACCAGGATGGGCGTGCCGCGGAATATCTCTACGTAGGTAATGGCGGGCCAGCGGACGCCGCGCGTCTTCGCCAGGCTCGAAATGCCCATGAGCAGACCGATGGCAAAGCCGATGGCGAGCCCGATGACCGTGATCTCGACCGTGAGCTTGAGGCCATCGAGCAGGTAAGGCATCGCCTGTTCGGCGTCGGTCAAGCTGAAAGGAATGTTCAAGGCCCGCCTCCTTTGTTCGAGTTATCCGTGACGCCCCACGGGCCCGCCGGCACGCACGCCGCCCGGCCCAATGCACGCAACTCTAGCGCGATGCCGCCTTTGATGTCGCGCCTGACCGCTCCTCAGCTCCGGGCCGGATTGGCGCGCGTGAGCTTGGCCACGGCCGCTTCCAGCCGTGCCAGCCCCTCGTCGATGAGGTCCTCGGGGATGATCAGCGAGGGCGCCACCCGCAGCACGTCCGGCCCGGCCACCAGCACGAGCAGGCCCTCGTCGAGTGCGGCGTGCATGAACTCGCGTGCACGGCCTTGCCATGCGTTGCTGAGCACGCAGCCCAGCAGCAGGCCCTGGCCGCGGACGTGGGTGAACACACCGTAGCGCTCGCCGATGCGCATGAGCCCGGCTTTGAAGCGTTCATGGCGTTCGTGCACGCCCTGCAGCAGCGCCGGGTCGTTGATGACGTCCAGCACCGCTTCGGCGACCGCCGTCGCCAGCGCGTTGCCGCCGTAAGTGCTGCCGTGGGTCCCGGTGCCGAGGCTGGCCGCGATGCGCGATGTGGTGAGCATGGCCGCTACCGGGAAGCCCCCGCCCAGGCCCTTGGCCGAAGTCAGGATGTCCGGCGTGACCCCGTAGCCCATGTAAGCGTAGAGATGGCCCGTGCGGCCCATGCCGCTCTGCACCTCGTCGAACACCAGCAGCGCGTGGTGACGGTCGCACAGCTCGCGCAGGCCGCGCAGGAACTCGGGCTCGGCCGGCATGATGCCGCCTTCGCCCTGAATGGGCTCCACAACGACCGCGCAGGTGTCGTCGGAGATGGCGCGCTCGACGGCGGCCAGGTCGTTGAAGGGTACGTGGGTGATGCCGCCCGGCAGCGGCTCGAAGCCTTGGGTCTTTTCCGGCTGCCCGCCCACGCTCACGGTGAACAGGGTGCGGCCGTGAAAGGCGTTGTCGAAGGCGATGATTTCGCGCTTGGAGGCCGGGAAGTGGTCCGCCGAATACTTGCGCGCCAGCTTGAACGCGGCCTCATTGGCCTCGGCGCCGGAGTTGGCGAAGTACACTTTTTCGGCGAATGTCGCCTGGCAGAGCTTTTTGGCCAGGCGCAGCGCGGGCTCGTTGGTGAGCACGTTGCTCAGGTGCCAGACTTTGTCGGCCTGCGCCTTGAGCGCGGCCACCAGCCGCGGATGGGCGTGGCCCAGCGAAGTCACCGCGATGCCGCCCGCGAAGTCCACGTAGTCGCGCCCGTCCTGGTCCCACACGCGCGAGCCCTCGCCGCGCACCGGGATGATCGGGGGCGGGGCGTAGGTCGGGACCATGAACTGCTCGAACAGATCCCGGGTGACCGGGGCGGGCTCAGTGCTCATCAGGTGTCCTCCCTCGTGTGGCCCGTTCGCTGGAACGGGTAGATGGCGCCTAAATTCAGCAGCCGGCTGAGCTCGTCCAGCGCGGTACGGCTTTCCTCGAGCAGCGCCGGGTCCGCCAGGTCCGCCGGCGCCAGACGGTCGCGATAATGACGCATCACCCAGGCGCGCAGGCGCGCGTGCAATTCGCCGGTGAACCACACGGCCGGGTTGACCGCCGCGCGCTCGGCATCCGTGAGCTCGACCCGCAGGCGCAGACAGGCCGGGCCGCCTCCATTATGCATGCTCTGGCGCAGATCCAGGCTGGTGACCGCATGGATCGGGTTGTCGCCGGCAACCAGCCCATCCAGCCAGCGGCGCACGGAGGCCGTTTCGTCGCACTCGCGCGGCACGATCAGGTGCATGTGCCCATCCGGGCGCGTCACCAATTGGCTGTTGAACAGGTAAGCCCGCACCGCGTCGGCCAGGGTTAGCGCCCGTTCGCTCACGCACAGCCAGTGCAGTGCCACGTCGGGCAAGCACGTGCGCACGCTTTGCTGCAGCGCCGCCGTGTCGTCGAACGCGTGCTCATGATAAAGGAACACGGTCTCGTGACCTACCGCGATCACATCGTTGTGGAACACGCCTGCATCGATGGCGCCCGGATGCTGCTGCGCGAACACGGTGCGCCCGGAGGGCAACTGATGCAGGCGTGAGACGGCCTGGGATGCTTCCAGAGTCTGGCGCGCCGGGTAGTGCTTGGGGCTGCGCCCGCCGCCCGCGCGCCGCCCGTAGACGAACAGTTCCACGCCCGCCCGGCCGGCGCCGTCGCTTAAGCGGGTGTGGTTGGCTGCGCCCTCATCGCCCAGCGCCGGCACCGAGGGCAGCGGCGCGTGGTGGACGAAGCACTCGCCGCCCGTAAATACCGCGCGCAGCATGCGCGCGGTGGTGGGCGCCTCGATGGCCCGGTGCAGTTGGCTGCAGAGGTTGGCCGGGGTGAAATGGACCCGCCCGTCCCGGGTGTCGGCGCTGGGCGAGACGGTGGCGGCGTTGGCCGTCCACATGCTGGAGGCCGACGCGCACATGGCCAGCAGCTCGGGCGCCTGGCGCGCCGCGCGAGCCAGCGCCTGGGCGTCGGTGCCGTGAAACCCCAGCCGGCGCAGCACGTCGACGGCGGGGCGCTCCTGGGGCGGCAGAACCCCTTGCGGGATCCCCAGCGCATGCAGCGCGCGCATCTTCTCCAGGCCTTGCAGCGCCGCTTCCCTGGGGTTGGAGACGGCGCCGGCGTGGGTCAGCGCGGCCACGTTGCCGAAGGCGAGGCCGCTGTAGTTGTGGGTGGGGCCGACCAGGCCGTCGAAGTTGGCCTCGACAGCGCTCACAGGCTGACGCCGTGCTGCAGCGTCTCGGGCAGCGTCAGCGTCCCGCTCTGCAGGGAGGCGACCGGGTAGGCGCAGTAATCGGCCGCGTAGTAGGCGCTGGGACGATGGTTGCCGCTCACGCCGACACCGCCGAAGGGCAGGGCGCTGCTCGCCCCGGTGATGGGACGGTTCCAGTTGACGATGCCGGCGCGGATGCGGCGGAAAAAGCGCTCGAAGCGCTCGCGGTCGTCGCCCAGAAAGCCCGCGGACAGGCCGTAGCGCGTGTCGTTGGCGACGGCGATCGCCTCATCCAGATCCCGGTAGCGGATGAGCTGCAGGAAAGGCCCGAAGATCTCATCGTCCGGGCGCTCCGGTACCGCGGTCACATCCATCAGCCCGGGGCTGATGAAACCGGTGCCGTGGTGCAAGTGCTCGCTTCGCAGCAACGAAACGCCGCCGCGCGCGGCCAGATCCGCTTGCGCGCGCAGCACGGCCTTGGCCGCCGCCTCGGTGATCACCGGCCCCATGAACGGCGGCGGATCGGCGCGGAAATCGGCGACTTTGAGTGCGCCGACCGCGGTGATCAGGCGTTCGATGAGCGCGTCGCCGTCCGCGCCTTCGGGAATCAGCAGGCGCCGCGCGCAGGTGCAGCGCTGCCCGGCGGAGAGGTAGGCGGAGAGCAGGATTACGTAGACCGCGGCGGTCATGTCCTGCAGCCGGTCGACGATCAGCGGATTGTTGCCGCCCATCTCCAGGGCCAGGATCTTCTGGGGCTGGCCGCCTGCCTGCTCATGCAGCGCGCGGCCCGTGCGCGCGCTGCCGGTGAAAAACAATCCGTCGATGCCGGGATGCGCCGCGAGCGCGGCGCCTGTCTCAGCCCCGCCGTGCACCAGGTTGAGCACGCCCGGCGGCAGGCCCGCTTCCGCCCACAGCGCCAGTGTGCGTTCGGCCACCATGGGCGTGAGCTCGCTGGGCTTGAAAACCACCGTATTGCCGGCGATCAGCGCGGGCACGATATGGCCGTTGGGCAGATGGCCGGGGAAGTTGTACGGGCCGAATACGGCCACCACGCCGTGCGGGCGGTGGGTGAGCAGGGTGCGCACCCCGCTCATGTCGTTGAGCCGGGTCCCGGCCCGCTCCGCCTGGGCACGCACGGAGATGTCGATCTTGCCGGTCATGGCGGCGACCTCGCCGTGCGCCTCCCACAGCGGCTTGCCCGTCTCCAGCGAGATGCTGCGCGCCAGCGGCTCGGCTTTGTCCTCGAGCAGCTCGGCGAAACGGCGTACGCAGGCGATGCGGCTCTCCAGCGCGCGATCGGCCCAGCCGGCGAAGGCCGCGCGTGCGGCCTGCACCGCATGTTCGACGTCGCCGGTATCGCCCGCGCGGCCGCGCCACAGCGCCTCGCCGCTGGCCGGGTTGAGGGAGATCAGCTCGGGACCTCGTCCCGCCTGCCATTGATTAGCGATATAGAGCTTGCCGGTGGTCACGGTCTTTCCTCACAGCTCGGCGATGCGCACGGGGTCGCCCTCGTCCACCTGCAGCCCGTCGCGCACCGTGGCGGGCAGCGCCACGCGCCCGTCGCCGCCCGGCTGCAGCCGGGCGCGCGTGCAGCGGAAGGTGTCGCGGCGCGTATTGGCGACCAGATAAAGCTCGCCCTGTGGCGGCGGCTCGCCCGCCGCCACCTCCGCGCGGTGGCTGATGCGCACCGTGCGGATGTCGCCCAAGTGCACCTCCAGCGTCGGCCCCGCATCGAAGATGTCCACGTAATTCTGGTAACGAAACCCTTCCTTTTCCAGGATGCGGCGCGCAGCGACCGTATTGTGGTGGACCTGGCCGATGCAGGCCTGGGCCTCGGCGGAGAGCAGGCTCACGTAGATGGGATGGCGCGGCATGAGCTCGGCGATGAAGGTATGGTCGCCGCTGCCGGACAGATAGTCCGCCTGGGTGAACTCCATGGACAGAAAATGCTTGCCCAGGCTTTCCCAGACCGGCGAGCGGGCGGCTTCGTCGGAGACGCCGCGCATTTCGGCGATGACGCGCTCCGGGAACAGCGCGGCGAACTCGGCCAGGAACAGAAAGCGGCTCTTGGACAGCAGCCGTCCATTGGCGCGGCCGCGGTACTCGGGAGCCAGGAACAGCGAGCCGATTTCGGCGCAGCCGGTGTAGTCGTTGCACAGGTACAGGGTGCGCAGCCGCTGGTAGATGTCGAGCCGCGGATAGGCATTGACCTCGAGCCCTACGCGGTAACTATAGAAGGGGCTGCCCAAGCCCACGGCGGCCTTGATGCCGCAGACGCCGGCCACCTCGCCGGTGGCCGTGTCCTCCATGGCGAACAGGTAATGGGCGCCCTGCGGGTCGTCCGGCGCGTGCTCGAAGGAATGGGCGGAATGCTCCAGACGCGCGGTGAGGCGCTCGCGGTCCGGGTTGAGCGAGGTGAACCCGGCGCCGGTCATGGCCGCCAGACGCTCCAGCGCAGGCAGGTCGCCCAGGGTGGCGGGGCGGATCAGCATGACGGTGTCTCCTCGGCGGGCCGGAACTGCGGCGGCGGGCTGATGTCGCCGCTGGCCAGGCGCAGCAGCAGCAGCGCCGTCAGGCGGGCGCGCTCGGTGATGCTGGAAAGGCTCACGCGTTCCCGGGCGCTGTGGATGTGGGCGCCCACGGCACCCAGCGTGTCGATGTTGGGCAGGTCCGCGGCGGCCAGGTTGTTGCCGTCGCAGCAGCCCCCGGTGTCCTGCCAGCGCACCGGGACGTCCAGCGCCCCGCCGCAATCGCGCAGGGCATCGAACAGCGCCCGGTTGGACGCCGACAGCCGCTTGGGCTTGCGCCCGAAGCCGCCGTGCAGGGCGATCTCGAGGCCTTCGCGCGCATTGATGTCGTCCAGCAGCGCGTTGACGCCGTCCAGCACCCAGGCTTCGTCTTCGGCGCGGGCGATGCGCACGTTGAAGCGCAGGATCGCGGTGTCGGGCACGATGTTCACCGCACCGCCGCCGTGAATGAACCCGGGATTGACGGTCACCCCTATGCGCTGCCCGTTGAGCGAGTTCACGCCGACCACGAAGTCGGCCAGGGCGCGGATGGCGTTGCGGCCCAGATGATGCTCGCGCCCGGCGTGGGCGGCGCGCCCGCGCGCAACGGCGGTGAAGTTGCCGCTGCCCTTGCGGTTGTAGGCGAGGGTGCCGTCCGGCATGGCCGGCTCGAAGAGCAGCCCCAGGTGGTTGCGCCGGGCCGCCTCCACCAGCAGCGGCGCCGAGCCCGGCGAGCCGATCTCCTCGTCGGGGTTCAGCAGTACCTCCCAGCCGAGCCGGCCGGCCCAGGGGCTCGCCTCCAGTGCGGCGAGCGCCTGCAGCATCACCAGAATGCCCCCTTTGAGGTCGGCGACGCCGGGGCCGTTCAGGGTGTCGCGGTCCAGCGCGCGCGTGGACTGAAACGGGTGGTCGATACCGAACACCGTGTCCAGATGGCCGCCCAGGAACACCTGCAGGGGGGCGTCGGGGTGCTTGCGCAGCCGCAGCGCCCGGCCCAGCGGCTGGGATCGGGTCTCGCCGTCGGTGTCCACGCTCTCGCGAGGGGCGACCTCCAGGGTTTCCCGTCCGGCCCCCAACGGCTCGAACAGCTTGGCTACGGTCTCGCCCATGCGGTTGACCCCGTCCGCGTGCAGGCTGCCGGAGTTGATGTCGGCCAGCCCCGTCAGCGTGCGCGCGAGCGCCGCGCGGTCGGATTCGACGACATCGAGGCTGGGCTGGAACTGGCTTAAGCGCATGGGTTGCGCCCGCCGGGCGGCGGGGTCCGGTTTGTTTGCTCCTTATCGTAGGCGTGGGTAATGTCGGATTAAAGAGCTATTATGACGAAATAATTAGGCATTATCGTCGTTTTGATTTAGGAGTTCGGCACTATGGAACTCGATGCCTTGGATCGTCAGTTGCTGGCCCGCTTGCAGGCCAACGCCCGTGAGCCCACGGCGGCATTGGCGCGGGCGCTGCAGGTCTCGCGCACCACCATCCAGAGCCGCATCCGGCGGCTCGAGCGCCGGGGCGTGATCGCGGGCTACACGCTGCGCCTGTCCAGCGATTACGAGCGGCGCAAGATACGCGCCCATGTGCTCATCAACGCGCGCCCGCAAGCCTGGCCGCGCACCGAGCAGCAGCTCGCGCGCATCCCGCAGGTGACGGCGCTGCACTCGGTCAGCGGTATCTATGATTTGATCGCCATAATCGCGGCCGATTCCATGGAGGAGCTGGATCAGCTCATGGAGCGCATCGGCAGTCTCGAGGGCGTGGACAAGACGACGTCGTCCATCATTTTGTCCAATAAGTTTCTGCGCTGATGTACGCGCCGCGGCTTGGCGGTGCTTTTGCGGGCGGCGTCTGAGCGAGCCGGCAGGGCAGACGGGCACGCGCCGTGTTGCCGGCGGGTCGCCTTCAGAGCAGCAATTGCTCCAGGATGTGCTCATAGATTTGCGCCAGCTTCTCCAGGTCGGAGACGGCGACGTGCTCGTCCACGCGGTGGATGCTGGCGTTGACCGGGCCCAGTTCCACGACCTGGGCGCCGGCGGGCGCGATGAAACGCCCGTCCGAGGTGCCGCCGCCCGTGGACAGGCGCGGTGGGCGGCCGGTCACCGCCTCCGTGGTCGCGGCGACGGCGCGGGTCAGGCGGCCTTCCGGGGTGAGAAACGGCTCGCCGCGCGGCAGCCAGGTGATCTCATAGCGCAGCCCGTGGCGGCGCAGCACGGCCTCGACGCGCTCCTCGATCCGGGCGGCCGTGGTCTCGGTGGAATAGCGCAGGTTGAAGCGCGCCTGCGCCACCCCCGGCACCACGTTCTCGGCGCCCGTGCCCGAGCGCAGCTCCGCGACCTGCAGCCGGGTGGGCGGGAAGTAGGCGTTGCCCGGATCCCACTCGATGTCGCAGATGTCGGCGAGCGCGCGGATCAGCCCGTGATTGGGGTTGTCCTCCGGGCGCGCGTAGGCGATGTGGCTCTGGCGGCCGAACACGCGCAGCACCGCGCCGTGCGAGCCGCGGCGCCCGTTCTTCACCACGTCGCCCAGGCTCTGTTCGCTGGAGGCCTCGCCGACCACGCACCAGTCGATTGTCTCGCCGCGTTGCGCGAGCCACGGCATCATGCGCCGGGTGCCGTCGCGGCAGTCGCCTTCCTCGTCGCTGGTGATGAGCAGGGCGATGCTCCCCGAATGCGCCGGGTGCGCGGCCACGAACGCTTCGCAGGCAACGATCCAGGCAGCGATCGCGCCTTTCATGTCCGCCGCGCCGCGGCCGTAGAGCATGCCGTCGCGCACCGCGGGTGCAAACGGGTCGCTGGCCCACTCCTCGACCGGCCCCGGCGGAACCACGTCGGTATGGCCGGCGAAGGCGAGCAGGGGCTGCGGGCCGCCCCGCCGCAGCCAGAGGTTGTCGACGTCGCCGAAGCGCACGCGCTCGGCGCGAAAGCCGGCCGGGGCCAGGCGCTCGGCGATGAGCGGCTGGCAGCCGGCATCGTCCGGGGTGATCGAACGGCGGCGGATCAGGGCCTTGGCGAGGTCGATGACGGCGCTGGACATTGTTGGGCGGCTGCACCAATTGGGGCACGGAAACTGCGCGCCATCATAAGCGCGTGAGACGCGCGCGGCCACTGCGCTTGCACCCGAGGGCCGGCTGGCGTTGAATATCCCGGACGGCGGCATAGGCGTCGGGCGCGCCGCCGCGAATCCGGCGCGGCCTTTTGGGTGAGACGTCCTGCAAAGCGGTCAGCGCGCACAACTGAGGGGACCCATGGAACCGATCATTCAACTCCAAAAGGTCAACAAGCACTTCGGCAAGCTGCACGTGTTGCGCGATATCGACATGGACGTGGACCCGGCCGAAGTGGTCGTGGTGATCGGTGCCAGCGGCTCGGGCAAGTCCACGCTGATCCGCTGCGTGAACGCGCTGGAGACGTTCGAGCAGGGGCGCATCATCGTCGACGGCATCGAGCTTTTGCCCAACGGCAAGACCACCGGCATGCGCAAGGGCAACAAGCGCGACAGCGGCATCCGCGCCGTGCGCCGCGACGCCGGCATGGTGTTCCAGCACTTCAACCTGTTCCCGCACATGAGCTGCCTCGACAACATCACGCTGGCGCCCATCAAGGTGCGCGGCCAGGATCGGGCCGAGGCCGAGAAGTTCGCCATGGAGCTGCTCGATCGCGTGGGCATCGGCGATCAGGCGCGCAAATACCCCGGCCAGCTTTCGGGCGGGCAGCAGCAGCGCCTCGCCATCGCGCGCTCGCTGGCGATGCAGCCCAGTGTGATGCTGTTCGACGAACCGACGTCCGCGCTCGACCCGGAGATGGTGGGCGAGGTGCTCGACGTGATGCGCGAGCTGGCGCGCAGCGGCATGACCATGATCGTGGTCACGCACGAAATGGGCTTCGCGCGCGAAGTGGCGGATCGCGTCATCTACATGGACTACGGCAGCATCGTCGAGGAAGGCAAGCCCGACCAGGTCTTCAGCGACCCGCAGCACGAGCGCACGAAATCGTTCCTCGCGCGCATACTGCACCACTGAGCCGGGGCCGGCGCGCCGTGGCGGAAGCGGGCGACAGGGGCGCAAGCGGGCCCGCCAGGCCGGCCGCCCCCGCCGGCAGGCGGCGCTTCTACGTGGCGACCACCGCCAACGAGTTATCCGGGCCGTATCCCAGTTACGACATCGCCCGCGTCATGGCTGAGCACATGACGTTTTGCGCCGTGGAGGCGGCTGTTGCCGATGACGGCGTTGAGGTCTTTTCGCGGCGGTTGAGCCATGCACGCGCCTATTTCGGCTCCGAACTGCGCCACTGGCTCGAGGCAGGCATGCCGTCGCGGCGCGCGATGCCGCCTGCGCCCGACATCCAGGCCATCGAGCCGCGCATCCTGGTCCGCAACGGCGCCGCGCTGGCGGCGTATTTCAGCCGCAGCCCGGCGGGGGCTCTGCGCTCGCTCTACGAACGGCTCGCCCGGCGCTACCTGTGGGCCGTCCAGGGCGTGGAGAGCCGCACGGTCGGCAGCGATGTGCGCACCTTTATGGAGCCGTTTCACCGTAGCCAGGCGTTGCGCCAACTGGCGCAAAGCGCCGCGGAGCACCAGGCGGATCACCACATCCAAGTGGCCGGCGACTCGGGCCCGTCCGGCGATGCCGCGCATGGGGCCACCGTGCGCATGACATGGTCCGAGGCGGGCGCTCTACTGCGCCGCCACGCGCGCTTCTACCGCGGCTTCGACCAGGACCTTGCCCGCTACAACTTCACCCCCTGGGTGCGCGGCAAATGGGATCGCTTTTGCGCCGGGGCGGTGATCCTGGACGGGGTGGCGCGCCACGAGCTGTTCGACGCCGGCCGAGCGCTGCTTGAGCGCGCGGCCATCGACCACGGGATCGACGGCGGCGACAACGGCGTGGCCTTGCGCTGGATGCTGGTGCATCTGACGCAATGGTGCCTGGCCTCGGAGCGCGGTCTGCTGTAACCCCGTCGCCGGCGCAACCCCGGGATGGCGCGCTTTGTCCGGCCGCGGCGGATTGGTTAAACTGCGCGCCATGTCAACCTCTTCCGCGCGCGTGAAAACCCGCTTTGCGCCCAGTCCCAGCGGGCGTCTGCACCTCGGCAACGCGCGCACCGCGCTGTTCAATTTCCTCTTTGCGCACCGCGCCGGCGGCATTTTCCTGCTGCGCGTGGAGGACACCGACGCCGAGCGCAGCGAGGACGAGCACCTGCACGCCCTGCTCGCCGACCTGCAGTGGCTGGGCCTGCAGTGGGACGAGGGGCCGGGGCGCGATGGCGGTGCCGGCCCTTATCGCCAGTCCGAGCGCTACGGGCTGTACGACGAGCTCTACGAGCGTCTGCGCCGCGACGGCCACCTCTACCCGTGCTTTTGCAGCCGCGAGCGGCTCGCCGCCAGCCGCAAGCGCCAACTCGCGGCCGGCCATCCGCCGCGCTACGACGGCACCTGCGCCCGCCTGAGCGAAGCCGAGCGCCGGCAGCGCCTGGACCGCGGCGAGCCCCACACGCTGCGTTTTCACGTGCCCGGCGGGCGCAGCATCCGCTTCCACGACGGCGTGCGCGGCGATCAGCATTTCGCCAGTGCCGAAATCGGCGATTTCGTGGTGCGCCGCGCCAACGGCGCGCCGGCGTTTTTCTTCTGCAACGCCGTGGACGATGCGCTCATGGGCGTCACCCACGTGCTGCGCGGCGAAGACCACCTGAGCAACACGCCGCGCCAGTTGCTGGTGCTGCAGGCGCTGGACCTGCCGGCGCCGGATTACGCCCATCTGCCCTTGCTGCTGGACGAGGACGGCGGGCCGCTGTCGAAACGCGCGGGCAGCCTGGGTGCGTCCCGGCTGCGGGCCGAGGGCGTGCTGGCGCCGGCGCTGTGCAATTACCTGGCGCGGCTGGGCCACCACATGGACAGCGATGCTCTCATGAGCCTGCCGGCGCTGGCCCAGGCCTTCGAGCTCGAGCGCGTGGGCAAGTCGCCGGCGCGCTACGATGCGGCGCAGCTCGCTGCGTGGCAGCGGCGCGCGGTCGACGCCATGGACGCCGATGCCATGGCGCGCTGGGTGCCCGAGGCGGCCCTGGCGCCGGTACCGCCGCAATCCCGTACCGCGTTCCTGGAGGCGGTGCGGCCCAATGTGGTCTCGCCCGACGAGGTGGCCGACTGGGCGCGGGCGTTGTTCGGCACATGGCTGCCGCCCGAGGACGAGCACGAATTGCTGCGCGGCGCCGGGGCCGGCTATTTCGAGGCCGCCCTGCGCGCCTACGAGGCCCACGGCGACGAGCCGGGCGCCTTCCTGGCGGCGCTCAAGCAGCAAGCGGGCGTGTCGGGGCGCAAGCTGTTCATGCCGCTGCGCGTCGCATTGACCGGGCGCTCGCACGGCCCGGACATCAAATCCCTGCTGGGGCTGCTGCCCGCTTCGCGGGTGCGCGAGCGGCTGAACGCGTGCCGGCGCCTGGCCCAGCACGCTTAGCCGGAACGAGAGCCCATGCTGGTCATCTACAACAGCCTCAGCGGCCGCAAAGAAGCGTTCCAGCCCCTGGAGCCGGGCCAGGTGCGCATGTACGTGTGCGGCGTCACCGTGTACGACTATATCCATCTGGGCCACGCGCGCATGATGGTGGTGTTCGACACCGTGGTGCGCTACCTGCGCGCGCGCGGCTTCCAGGTCACCTTCGTTCGCAACATCACCGACGTCGACGACAAGATCATCCGCCGGGCGGCCGAAGAGGGCGTGGACTGGCACGAGCTCACCGAGCGCTTCATCCGCGCCATGGACGAGGACCTGGACGCCCTCGGCGTGCAGCGCCCGGACCTGGAGCCGCGCGCCACCGGGCGCATGGATGAAATCATCGCCATGATCGCCAGGCTCATAGAGCGCGGCTACGCCTATGCGGCGGATAACGGCGACGTCTACTACGACGTCAGCCATTTCGCGCGTTACGGGCGCCTCTCCGGCAAGCGCGTGCAGGAGCTGCGCGCCGGCGCGCGCGTGGAAGTGGGCGAGGCCAAGGCCGACCCCGTGGACTTCGTGCTGTGGAAAGCGGCCAAGCCGGGCGAGCCGCAGTGGCCTTCGCCCTGGGGGCCGGGCCGCCCCGGCTGGCACATCGAGTGCTCGGCCATGTCCACCGCCTGCCTGGGGCCGCACTTCGACATACACGGCGGCGGTCTGGACCTGCAGTTTCCGCACCACGAAAACGAAATCGCGCAAAGCGAGGCCGCCACCGGCGAGACGTTCGTCAACGTGTGGATGCACAACGGCTTCGTCCAGGTCGGCGACGAGAAGATGTCCAAGTCGCTGGGCAACTTCCGCACCGTGCGCGACGTGCTCGCCCACTACCGGGCCGAAGAGGTGCGCTGCTTCATTCTCGGCAGCCATTACCGCAGCCCCCTCGCGTACACCGAACAGGCGATGGACGCCGCCTGCAGCGGGCTGGCGCGGCTGTACACGGCGCTGCGCGGTCTGCCGCCTGCGGAGCAGGCGGCCATGGACGGCTACGCCGAGCGCTTTCAGGCGGCCATGGATGACGATTTCAACACGCCCGTGGCGCTCGCCGTGCTGTTCGAATTGGCGCGCGAGATCAACCGCGTGCGCGACGCCGAGCCGCAGCGCGCCGCGACGCTGGGCAAGGGGCTGGTGGAGCTCGGGGGGCGGCTCGGGCTGCTGCAGGAAGACCCGGAAGCATTCCTCAAGGGCGGTCAGGCAGCGGAGGGACCGAGCGCCGAGCGCATCGAGGCGCTGATTGCCGAGCGCGCCGCCGCCAGGAAGGCGCGCGACTTCGCCACCGCCGACCGCATCCGCGATGAGCTCGCCCAAGCGGGCGTGCAGCTCGAGGACAAGCCGGGCGGCGAGACCGTGTGGCGCCGGGCCTGATGCCCGGCGCCGGCATTTATTCGCGTTTGCGGATCTAGCCCGGCGGCTCTTGGTGCTGCTTGGCGGCAGCGAGCGTGTTGTGCATGAGCATGGCCACGGTCATGGGCCCGACACCGCCCGGCACGGGGGTGATCCAGGCGGCGCGCTCGCTGGCGGACGCCGACTCCACGTCCCCGACCAGTTTGCCGTCCTCGAGCCGGTTCATGCCCACATCAATCACCGCCGCCCCGGGGCGCACCCATTCGCCTTTGACCAGTCCGGGCTTGCCCACGGCCACGGCGAGGATCTCGGCGCGGGCCACGTGCTCGGACAGGTCGCGTGTGAAACGGTGGCAAACCGTGACCGTCGCCCCCGCCAGCAACAGCTCCATGGCGAGCGGACGGCCCACGATGTTGGAGGCGCCGACGACAACGGCGTTACGCCCGCGGATGGGAATCTCGTAGGCTTCCAGCAGGCGGATCACGCCGAACGGCGTGCACGGGCGCAGCTTGGGCAGCCGCTGCATCAGCCGCCCCGCGTTGTACGGGTGAAAGCCGTCCACGTCCTTGTCCGGGCGGATGCGCTCGATCACGCTTTCCGTGTCGATGTGGGCGGGCAGGGGGAGCTGCACCAGGATGCCGTCCACCGCCGGGTCGCGGTTGAACTCGTCGATCTGGCCCAGCAGTTGCGCCTCGTTGACCTCGGCCGGCAAATGCACCACCCGCGAGCGGATCAGGGCGTCTTCGCACGCGCGCACCTTGTTGCGCACGTAGATCTCTGAGGCGGCATCGGCGCCCACCAGCACCACCGCCAGGCCGGGGCGGCGGAAGCCGCCCGGCTCGAGTGCCCGGATCTCGTCGCGCACCTCGGCCCTGACCTGCCGGGCGACACTTTTACCGTCGATGATGCGGGCACTCATGCGGATCGGGGCTCATCGGAGTGGGCGGCAAAAGAAGCGGGATTGTCGCACGCGCCCGTTGCGCGCCACAACCGCGGCCCCGGGCCTTCAATTGACCTGCCTGAGACGCGCGGGTATTATTTTCGCCCTCGTTGGACTGTAGCCGTTCCTGCTAGTATTGGGCGGACGGCGAAGCAGATCGCGGGGTATAGCGCAGCCTGGTAGCGCGTCTGCTTTGGGAGCAGAAAGTCGGGGGTTCAAATCCCTCTACCCCGACCATTGGTCGTCGGTGACCGGGTGACGCATGCAGGCGCCTGTAGCTCAACCGGATAGAGCATCGGCCTTCTAAGCCGAGGGTTGCGGGTTCAAGTCCTGCCAGGCGCGCCAAACAGGTCGTATGGTGGACGTAGCTCAGTCGGTAGAGCTCTGGATTGTGATTCCAGCGGTCGTGGGTTCGAATCCCATCGTCCACCCCAAACGTCGAGGGCTAGGCACGGAGCGCCGGCTGAAGTAAAATTTGCAAGCAGCAATGGGCCGTTAGCTCAATTTGGTAGAGCAGTTGACTCTTAATCAATTGGTTGTAGGTTCGAGTCCTACACGGCCCACCAAAAACTAAGAAGCTGCTGAAGAACCGTCACGAGCGAGGGCAGTTCGTGGTCGCCCGAGCCGCAGAAACCGCAGTGTATGGATCAGTACATGAGGATTTCGAGCACCGCACGGCCGCGTAATGCCGAGCGCAGTAGGTTCAACAGCTTCTAAGTAGTCACCTGAGACACCCTCGCACGCCAGCTTCCAGTGAGCCATTAATTAAGTGACCATGAGAATGCACTTCGAGCCGGCATCGGCGCAGACCGGCGGCGGAAAAGCGTGCAAACCGCGCGCTGGCGTTCTAGGCTCACCATAAGGAGGCCGCTGAAATGCAGGAACTGGTTATCTCCGCGATCTGGGATGATGAAGCCGAGGTGTGGGTCGCACAGAGCGATGACGTGCCGGGCCTCGCTACTGAAGCGAATACGCTGGAAGCGTTGACCGAAAAGCTACGCGTCATGATCCCCGAGCTACTGGAGTGCAATAGCGGGCTGCCCGTTGAACAGGACGTACCGTGGGAACTGGTCGCTAAGCGGTCCGAGCTTCTCCGCATTAGGCGGTAGTGGCCTCTAACTTCACCCCTGACCTGAAGCGCATCCTTCGGAGTGCTGGTTGTAGATTCCATCGCCAGGGTAAGGGCGACCACGAGATCTGGATCACGGCCGCGGGCAAATGCTTCACTGTGGATAACGCCATAAAATCCCGTCACACTGCGAATGCTGTGCTTAAGCAGGCAGGGCTATCGAAGCAGTTCTAGTTCTGCCGTCACCGTCGCGCTCGTTCAAGGACTGGGGCGCCTCAACTGCTTATTATCTTCATCGAAGACCCCCGAGTTTGAGGCCTTAAGCGTGACCGCGTTGCCCCAGCGCGGCCGCGCCCACGGGCTTGCCTGGTACCACTGCCCGATCCGCGACCAGCAGCCGCCCGCCGCGCGCTTCGAGCAACGCTGGCAACAGGACTTCCCCGCCGTGCGCCAACGGCTTGAAGCCGGCGAGCATCTTGTGCTGCACTGCAGGGGCGGGCTGGGGCGCACGGGCACCGTCGCCGCGTGTATTCTCATCGAGTTCGGAACGGATCCCGACACCGCCGTTCGCCGCATCGGTGTCGCTCGGCCCGAGAAATCGGGGTCTTGCAATCCAACATGACGAAGCTACGCGTGAAGACTGGCAAGGCCCCTGCGAATTGACTGGGCCGGCGCGCCCGCTGGCGGAATACGCCACCTTGGGCGATCGAGATCAGGCCACGACAGAGCCTATCGTTCCGGCGACCACGCTATGCAGCAGACTGCCGATTATTCCGGTGTGCACTACGCCGCGGTCAGCCGGGCCATGCGCCGAGAAGGCGTTTAGATGTGCCATGCTGGATTGGAAGACCCCGTTTGTCCAACCACGCGGCCATCGATGCGGTGAAGGGAACTCAGCGGCCGGAAACCTGAGGCGTTGTGAGTTGGGATTGAAGGACTTGTCCAAAGGAGCTATAAGTATACGGAAACGACGCAACGGCAGTTCGGAGTTCGACGTACATGGATATCCGGGCTACAGGGCCGGAGTTTGGCGGGGGGCAAAGAGGTGCATTTGACTACCAGTTCGGGTGCGAATACCGGCCATCCTTTGCGTGCACGCGCCATATCTTGCGGTACGGGGCAGATTAGGCACCCCGCGGACCCGTCTCAAGACGCCCTTTTAGGGTGTCTACTTTAGGCGTCCCTGCTACGCTGGTGACATGAACATAGCGGCAGAAGGCTTTCCGGGAGGTTCACGCACACGAGTAAATCGAGCGGGAGACCGTGTCAGGAAAGGAACGGCAGATGCCGCTGATTTTGCTGCTATCGACGATTGGCGGGCGGCGCACCGCGCCGTCCTGAATACGTTCCAGGCAATTCTGCGGACTCGAACTCGCGGAACCGATGTTGTTGTGGCGCAACGCCACAAGCGACGATCAACTATATTCGACAAACTCCGACGCCATCCGAGCATGCGGCTTGGCCGTATGGATGATGTAGCAGGCTGCCGGCTCATTTTTTCTTCCGTCGCAGAACTCGAAGCATTCCGCGAACATTTTCATCGCGCTCGTTTCAATCACAAGCGAAAAAATGAAAAAGATAAATATGACTACATATCGAATCCGAAAGACACTGGATATCGCGGAATCCATGATGTTTATTCATACGACGTCAACTCAGCCGTTGGTCGTCCGCTAAAAGGATTGCTGGTCGAGATTCAGTATCGGACGCGTACTCAACATGCTTGGGCAACCGCAGTAGAGGTCATCGGATTTGTTACGGAAAGCCAACCGAAGTTTCAGGAAGGCGATAAGCGTTATGAGCATGCCATGGCGCTAGCAAGCGAATTGCTCGCGCGTGCTTTTGAAGATAAGCATGGGCCGTTCCCCGAAAAGTCAGGAGATGTGTTGGTGGACGAATTTGTTCGAGCGGACAAAGAGATCGGCTTGCTCCGCATGCTTGGGGGCTTGAATGCGGCCGAGGGCGCGCATAGTGAAAACAAGAACACTATTCTTCTATTTTCACAATCGGGCGAGCTTGAATTACGCTCTTTTCGCGACGCTCCCGAGGCACTGAGAGAGCTATTCAAGCTTGAGGAAGAATTGCCAGATTGGGACATCGTTCTTGTGCGGGCGGATAGCCCTCACGAGGTCCGAATTGCATTTAGAAACTACTTTTCGGACGCGCGCGAATTTATAGATTTGGTAAACGAATCATGCGTAAAACTCTCCGGGCGTACCTCCTTTCGGAGACGCGCAAGCCGGAAAAGGAAAAGATAGGTTTAAATAGGAAACCGGGGGCACCGATTAGAAGGCCTCGGGAAAGTCGTAAACGTCTCCCGGGCGGCGTCGTCAGACGCCGGGAAATCGGTCTGGAAATTGGGGTCTTGCAATCCAACATCACGAAGCTACGCGTGAAAGGTGGCAAGCCCCCTGTGAATTGAGTTGGCCGGCGCGGCCGCTAGCGGAGCATGCCACGTTCGACGATCGAGATCAGACCATGGCAGGCGCCTATCGTCGCGGCGACCACACGATGCAGCAGGTTGCCGATTATTCCGGCGTGCACTACGCCACGGTCAGCCGGGTCGTGCGGCAAGAAGGGGTTTAGATGTGCCATGCTATCCTGGAGTGCAAGACCCCGTTTGTCCCGTAGGTGTTTGGGGCAGTTCAAGTTCCAGAAGCGCCGAACTCCATGTCTTGCCGTGGGTGTCCAACGCCGCGGATCGGGTGACGCCCCCTCCCACGACATCGTTCAGGACGTAATTGAATGCGTAGAGGGTGGGCAACTCGTAGCGGTCAATATTACCCTTGATCAATCCGGCGAAATGGTCCCTAACGGCCCGAGCGGTCACGTATCGCTTAAGGTGTTCGAAGTGTGCGGGCTCATAGGCGATCAGCGAGATGTTGATGATTGTTCCCTTATCGCCGGCACGGGCATGGGCGATCTCAACAAGCTTCATTCGCGGCCCCCGCGGGTTCGATGGACCAGTTGACAGCATCCCTGGGTACCATCGCCGATCCTATGGCGAGAACCGGCCTGACGGATTGGGTCGCGCCGCCGCCGCCGGCCGGGCCATTGGTGTACAGCGCTTCGACTTCGTTGCCGAGCTTCGCGGCCTCGGCTTCGCTCAACGCACGGCCAGCGACCCGCGCCCTGACCTCGTAAGGCTCTATGCCGGTTCGGGAGATTTTGCCACCGTGCAGCGAGTTCATGCCGATCAGATCGTAGCGCACGTCATGGACGCGGGCTCCCACCAGCGCCAGTCTCTCGGCCACAATGTCGAGTGCCAGCCGAGCGCGGTTCACAGCCCCGGTGCCCGCGTAGGAGATCTGTCCCTCGCCGATGTAGCCGTCCCGGTAAGCGACGGACGCTTTCAGGGGCCCGGGCCTCGGCCGCCCCCGCGCGCCCCATACCCGCACTCTGTCGCGGCCAAGCTCGGTGAACTCGACCCCGGAGAAATCCGCGGTCACGTCGGGCGTCAAATAGGCGCTCGGATCGTGGATTTCGTAAAGTAGCTGCTCTTTGCAGGTCGCCGCCGTGATGATGCCGCCCGAGCCAGCCACTTTTGAGATTACGGCCGCTCCATCGGGAGCAACATCGGCGAACGGAAACCCCAGGCGCGCGAGATCGGCGACATCCTTATACCCAGGATCCGCGAAGTAACCCCCGCTGATTTGGCCCGCACACTCGAGCAGATGACCAATGAGTGTACCGCGGCCCAAGTGCTGCCAGTCGTCCGCGAGCCATCCGAACTCATACATCAGCGGAGCCAGGAACAACGAGGGATCCGCGGTACGCCCGGTGACGACCACGTCCGCTCCAGCCTCCAACGCCTTGACGATCGGCTCGGCGCCCAGATAGGCGTTTGCCGATACCAGGCGCTCGCGCAACTCATCGCCCGAGCAGGCCGCATCCCGAACCGAGTACGGATCACGTTCTATGAGATGTGAGACCTCGTCACCGACAACGGCGGCCACTTTGCAACGGTCGAGACCGGACTCCCGTGCGAGTGTCTTGACGCAGCGTGCGGCCGATAGCGGATTGGCGGCGCCCATATTGGTAATGATGCGCGTGCCCCGCTCGGCACACGCCGGCAGCACCGCTTGCATGCGCGCCGCCAGCAGCGGGTTGTAGCCCAGCGACGGGTCTTTCAACTTCGCCCTTTGTGCCAAGGCGATGGTGCGCTCGGCCAAGCACTCAAAGACCAGGTAATCGAGATCCCCGTGTTGGGCAAGCTCGGCCGCAGGCTCGATCCTGTCCCCGGCGAAACCGGCGCCCGACCCTAACCTCACGTTTTGCCGGGACATGGCTCGGATAGGGGCGGGATGTCCGCCCCATGCAATGGTCTGTATCTCGCCACGCGTTTCCCCAACGCAGCGGACCGCCCGCCGCCTGGCCAGCCCCCTGAGCCACAGGGTGCGTTCGCCATCTCAGTGACTGGCCGCATGCCAGTTCACGGACGCCCGCGCGACCGTACTCGGGAAAACGGGCTCCAACTGCACCGATCCATTCCTGGCTTGCAATTGCCCGATGGGCATGATCTCGCCTATTTGGGCTCCGTTCTTATTCAGCTTGAAGTCACCGTCCAGCGTATCGAGCTTTCCGGATTGGGCAAACACGGCTTTTCGCAGTGCCGGTTGTTTCAACGACTTGGCGGTCGCCAGGGCCTTCTGGATAATCAGGCCCGTGTTGTAGCCAGCGACGGCGTTGAAGCCGACGTTGCTGCCTTTGCCGTACTGCTGCACATAAGCCTTTGTGAACGCCTTGAGGTTCATTCCGTAGTTCACATGATAGTTGAGGCCCGTGGCCGGCACGTAGGTAAAGTTACCACGCAGCACCTGGCCGCCCAGGTTTTTCATCATCAGATCGGTCTCGAGTCCGGGGTAAACGGTAAAGATAAACGAAAAGTGCACCCCGCTGGAGTCCAGGTTGCCCAAAAAGTCTATATCGTTGTTGGGGTAGCCCAACTCGATCACGGCGTCCGGGTTGTCCGATTTGATCCTGTGAATAAGAACCGTGTAGCTGCTGGTTTTCGTGGGCACCCCGTGATAGTAAACCACCTTCAGCCCTTTCTCATCCTTGATGGCATTCCGCAGGGACTCAGCCTGCGGTGCCGTAAAATCGTTCGTCGAATACAGGATCGCGATCCTTTTGATCCCGTGTTTTTCAGCGTCCTCTTTTAAAAACTCCGTTAAACGCTTCGGCCACAGGCTGGTCATTGGGTCGTCGAGCAATGCGATATATTGGTTGTGATGGAAGAAATGGGTGCTCGTGCCAGTCTGGTCGAACAGGAACATTTTGTGTTCCTGGGCGATGGGGACTGCGACGGAGGTCAGTACCGAGCCCGAGTCACTGACGAGAATGTCGACGTGATCCTCGGTGATCAGTTGGTTATAAAGCGTACCCGCCGTGGAGGTGGAGCTTTGATCGTCGTAGGATACCAGTTTGATGGGGATCTTCTTGTCAAATTGCTTGACGTAGGCACCGCCGTCGGCATTGACTGTTTTGACCCAAAGTTTCAACCCTTTGTAGACAGGCATCGATATAGAAGCAAAGGGGCCGCTGGAAGCATACAGTGTACCCACCGTAATGTGTGACGGCGCGCCGGCGTAGGCCGCCGTGCTCAGGCATGCCAATAACAGCAGTGGCGCGCTGAGCTGTTTGATTAAGGTGGCACTTCTCATAATCGGTCTCCTCTGATCGAATGATCGGGTTGTAGGTTGTTTTGTCAGTTGCGGCGGTGGTCTGGTTATACGGAAAAGGCTGTGGCACGCCAAAACGCTGTCCGTTTACCCGGCACGTACAGCGAGGTTGAGGACGGGGAGTGTCGGAGGATACTGCACGACTTCGATGGACCGAGGCGCGTCCCTAGCTGACGAACTCCTGAAATGGAGGCTATCACCTGCGTGAGGGGGCGACAAGATTGACTGACAGGCGCTGAGGCTTCGATGCGGAGTGTTCCTCCCCATTCCGGCGTCGGACGCCCGCGCGACAGAGCGAAGTCTTGCAATCCAACATGACAAAGCTAGCGTGGAGGGTGCCAAGGCCCCCTATCTGTCAACGTATTTGTCACCTAAACGGATTGAGTTGGCCGGCGCGCAGAGGTGGACCCCGTTTTTCCGACCAAGCGACCATCGATGCGGGGAAGGGAACTTAGCGGCCGGAAACCTGGGGCGTTGCCAGTTGGGATTGAGGGACTTGCCCAAAGGAGCTATAAATATACGGAGACGGTGCAACCGCAGTTCGGAGCTCGACGTACATGGATATCCGGGCTACAGGGCCGGACTTTGGCGGGGGCAACGAGGTGGATTTCATCACCAGTTCGGGTGCGAATACCGGCCATTCTTCGCGTGCACGCGCCAAACCTTTCGGTACGCGGCAGATTAGGCACCCCGCGGACGCGTCTCAACACGCCTTTTTAGGGTGTCTACTTTAAGTTAGCGCAAGAGATTGTACATGGGTGAAATTTTGTATTGCGCGTCATGCGGCCGAAGTAGCACGTTCGGTGAAAATGGCACGCAAGCGATCGAAGTTCAGGGCACGCCGTGGTGTGCACACTGTGCAGCGATAGGAGAGCTTTCGGACGGCTCGCTCTACGTAGAAGCGCCGACCCCGGGCCGCATGTACGCAGAACCAGCGGATGATTCGCTGAATGCGTGGATGGACTGCTACGAGCAGGTGCCGAAGAAGCGGATACTCAAAAGGGTAGCGCGCGCCGAGATTCAGCGCGCCTGGGATCTATGGGCTGGGGATAAATCTCAGAATGAGGCGATGTTCATTTTCTTCGGATGGCTAAACCGTCACAGGCCATACTTCTTGACCTTTCGGGATAAAGGCGACAGATGGCAGCAGGTTCACAGCTGGTTGCTCCAGCACGAGAGCCGGAAGTCATGAAGCACGCTAACGAGGCGCTCCAGCCGACCGTCCAACTGCTGCGCAGTCGGCCGGCGGCTGAGCTTAGGCGTTATGGGGCATTGGCGGGGCAACCGGCGCTCCGGCCAGCCCCGCGTTTCGTTTAATCAGGCACCAAAAGCGCCGTCGATCGTATGCATCGCCCCCGTGACGAAGCTCGCTTCCGGCCCCGCCAGCCACGCTACCATCCCCGCTACTTCCGCCGGTCGTCCGTGGCGCTTGATAGCCATGAAGCTGTGCATCAGCTCTTTCATCGGCCCCTCCGCCGGGTTCGCGTCGGTATCAATCGGTCCGGGCTGCACGACGTTCACGGTGATCCCGCGTGGTCCGAAATCCCGCGCCAGCCCTCGCGTCAGCCCCTGCAGGGCTGACTTGCTTAGCGCGTAGGATGCCATGCCCGCGACGGGCATCCGGTCACCGTTCACGGAGCCGATCACGATGATCCGCCCGCCCTCCGGCATCTGCCGGGCTGCCTCGACAGCCGCGTGGTAGGGCGCGTGAATATTGATCCGAAACAGCCGATCGATTGCATCGGGGTCCTGTTCCAGTGCGTCGCCGAAGATACCGATGCCGGCATTCACCACCAGCACGTCCAGTGGGCCGCTCGCGCGCACCCGTGCGATCACCGCGTCGCGGTTCTCACTGTCTGTCAGGACTGCCGTGCTGCCTGTTTCGCTCGCAAGCCGCTCGGCGGCCTCGCGCGACCCGGCATAGCTGAAAGTTACTGCCGCACCCTCCGACGCGAAGCGCCGCACGATCGCTGCACCTATTCCCCGGCTGCCGCCGAGCACCAGAACGGACTTTCTTTGAAACGCGGCCATGACGTTCTCCTTGAAGTAATTTGTAGTGAGCGCTACATTATCACCTTTCGAATCAATGTCAAGGTATTTTGTAGTGAGACCTAAAAAATCGCCCCGCCCCCGTGGCCGTCCCCGCCGATTCGATCCGGATCACGCAGTCGCTACCGCTCAGCGGTTATTCCACGCGCGCGGTTACGACGCAGTGAGCGTCGCGGACATCACCGAAACGCTCGGCATCAACCCGCCCAGCTTCTACGCCGCCTTCGGCAGCAAGGCTGGCCTCTACGCCCGCGTTCTCGACCGCTACGCCGGCACTGACGCAATTCCCCTTCAAGACCTCCTGAGGCCTGACCGGCCGGTGGCCGAATGCCTCGCATCAGTGCTTGAGGAGGCCGCTCGCCGCTACGCTGCCGATCCCCTCACCGCCGGCTGCCTCGTGCTGGAAGGTATCCGTTGCAACGACGAAGAGGCGCGCGAGGCCGCCCGCGTCTTCCACGCCGCTGCAGAGGATATGATCCGCGTCTACATCGCCGCACGTTACCCCGAAGAGGCAGAGCGTCTGACGGACTTCGTCGGCACCACCATGGCAGGTCTCTCCGCCAAGGCACGCAATGGGCACGGCCTTAACCGCCTGCTGACCACTGCGCGCCTCGCCGGTCGGGCCATAGCCCTGACACTTCCCGACTGCGAAGATTAGGGCCAGGTCTTGCAATCCAACATCACGAAGCTAAGCGTGAAGGCTGGCAAGGCCCCTGCGGATTGACTCGGCCGGCGCGCCCGCTGGCGGACTATGCCGCCTTGGATGATCGAGAACAGGCCGCGGCAGAGCCTATCGTTCCGGCGACCACACTATGCAGCAGATTGCCGATTATGCCGGCGTGCACTACGCCACGGTCAGTCGGATCATGCGCCGAGAAGGAGTTTAGAGGTGTGATGCTGGATTGCGAGACCCTGTTTGTCCGACCAAGCGAGCATCGATGCGGTGCAGGGAACTTAGCGGTCGGAAACCTTGGGCGTTGCGAGTTGGGATTGAGGGACTCGCCCAAAGGAGCTATAAATATACGGAAACGGCAACCGCCGTTCGGCGCTCGACGTACATGGATATCCGGGCTACAGGGCCGGAGTTTGGCGGGGGCAACGAGGTGCATTTCATCACCCGTTCGGGTGCGAATACCGGCCATCCTTCGCGTGCACGCGCCATATCTTGCGGTACGGGGCAGATTAGGCACCCCGCGGGCGCGTCTCAACACGCCCTTTTAGGGTGTCTACTTTAAGTTACACATCATCATGCCCTACAGCACCGGCAAACTGAACGAAGCGACGGTCCCTGATGTCTAGTTGGTCGACCATCTCCTGTCGACATTGCGGCGGCGATCTCCATGTCCATGGGGACTGGGACAACGTCCCCCAGTATCACAAAGAATGTGCCTGGTACACGTCGTCATGTGATATCTGTGGTGGGTCAATGGAGATGCATCGTGCCTGGGACAATCCGCCCACTGCCCATAAGGAATGCAGAGCTCAAAAGGCTGCGAAGTGGCATACACGTTCTTGCCGCCACTGTGGTGGTGAAATCAAGTATCACGAACATTGGGACAGGATCCCCGAATATCACAAGGACTGCGCGTGGTACCAGGCGCAGTGTGAAATATGCGGCGGCTCTCTGAGAATTCATCGAGCGTGGGACAACCCGCCAAAGGTACATAAAGAATGCAGGGCGAAGAAGGCAGCAAAGTGGCATACGCGCTCATGCAAGTACTGCGGCGGACAGATCAAGTATCACGAAGACTGGAAAAACATCCCCTCTTACCACAAGGAATGTGCTTGGACGACATCACCTTGTAGATCCTGTGGTAGCTCAATGCGAGTGCATAGAGACTGGGACAAACCGCCGGCGTTCTGCGCTACTTGCAAGGAACGGTACGCTCCCAAAGACGCAACTTGTTCTCACTGTGGGTCGGGCTTCCGAGTACCAACGGGTACTCAGATCAACTGCTCCGCGAAGGGTTGGGACCTTCCGAAGCGCTGCCCAAGTTGTCGCGAACTATTCAAACATAAGCCGTTCCGGACGGAGCGGGCAACTACTCGATTTGGCCAGACTGTTTTCCGGACATACAACAGCATAGGCCAATTGATCGGGGAGTCTAATGACGAGACTGGGGTTTTCGGGGACCAGCGGCGAAGGCACCGGGGCGGTACAGCAAAGACTACGGGAGTCACTCGAAAGAGGAAGGGGATTTTCGGGGACGAGTTTGCTGAGACCAGGGGTAGCGAAGGTGAGGTTAAATCTCGTGCGCGGAAGAAACGAGGCCCATTCGGGGACGAGTACACTGAAAGTGTAGGCGGAGCCTCTTCGACCAAGCACACCACGAGGACGAGGACGTCCATCTTCGGTAAGAAATATCGAGAGACGAAATGAGAGCTCGAAGTACTCTCTCAAGCATTCTGTGTAACAAGCCCTTGGAGTTCGCGCGCTGCGCGCGCCGGACCGCTCCACCGCTTCGCGGTTCCGCGGCCGCTCAAGGGCGGCGTTAGAAGCGCGAAGACGACATGGAGTTTTGCCTTCACTACCAGGGCAAGCTGAGAAGCCGCGATGGTGCGGCTGGGAAGCACGCTATCCGATGCTCATTGCACGAGCAGATCAGATCGCTTTGCCATTCCCGCCAGTTCGTCGATACGTTTAAGCCCGATCTCGAGGGCGCCCGACGTCCGGAAGAACGGCCCATGTACGTCGAGTACGGCGAGAGGCGTTATTGGTTCCTTATCTCTGAATATCTGGCCACGGTGGTCGACCTAAATTTGATAATCCTCGTGCCAAACGAGGTCGGACAAATAATTAGTTCCGGTGGTGACATCGACAACCGGATAAAAACACTGTTCGACGCGCTAAGGATTCCGGCCGCCGACTCTGAGATTCCGGGATCCGATAATTTCGATTACTCCCAAGGTGGAATGTATTGCTTGCTCCAAGACGACAAGCTGATAAACCGGGTCTCTATCAGAAGTTACCGCGATCATTCCTCTGCCGATGAGAGTGCGGCACGGTGTCTTATCGAGGTAGAAACCAAGATCACCCGAGCCTTATGGGGAAATCTAAACTATGTATAAGTGCACTCCTAACAAGTCGCTCCAGCCGACCGCCCAACTGCGTCGCCGTCGGCCGGCGGTTGATCTCGAGCGTTATGCGCAAATAGTGGTGTTAGTTAGTGACTGACGAACCGACAATATCTGGAACACATGCAGCAGAAATTGTTGTTATGTACTCCACTGTTTTTCAATCAAACGATTTGCCATCTAGGATTTTGCGGCTTCACGCTCTATCTGAATGGTATATCGAACGACTATTGAATGTTCGGCTCCTAACCCCTGAGCCAGTGCTCTCGGAGGGAAAATTTAGCTATGGCCAAAAAGTGGCAATCGCAACCGCCATGGGGGCCCTACCGCCGAGAATAGGTGACGCGCTTCGCCGGCTGTCCAAGTTACGAAACAGATGTGCCCATGTTATGTTTCCTGACATTAAAGAAGAAGAGATATTAGATGCCGCCCAGCCCATTAAAAGGCAGTTCAACTTAGCGTTGCGAGACCACGAAACAGATGGATTGAAGCGGGATGTTTTTCATGCCTATGCATGGGCTCTTTTTTTTGAGCTGTCTTTGAAAGTAGCCCCGTTGGAAGAGTTTTTGGGTAAAAGCATTTGGGATGAACTGCGTGAGCGCGCTTAACAATGCGCTCCAGCCGACCGCCCGACTGCTACGCAGTCGGGCGGTCGGCTGAGCTTTAGCGTTATGTGGGATAGGCCGAGGAAGGCCAAGTAAGGAGTACATGGATTGAGTGCATTCCTTGACCGGGTTCGTGAACTGGTACGTGCCGGAGAAGTCCGGATATCGGAGCACGGATATGATGAGATAGCCGACGATGGGCTCTCGGCTAGGGAACTGTTGTCTGGCGTGGCAGACGCGGTGATCGTGGAGGAGTATCCGAACTATCCGAAAGGCCCTTGTGTCCTACTGTTACAGCGAGCCTCCTCGGGTAAGCCGGTGCACGCGGTCTGGGCATCCCTCGCGGGCATGATTCACCAGTTGTACTGGTAACGGCGTACCGGCCCGATCCGAGGCGATGGGATGTGACTTCACAACCAGGCGGTGAGCCTATGAACCGACGCAGGAAGACCAAGTACGTTCACGAAGGCCAGTATGTCGCTGAAGTCGACGTGGAGCTCATCGAGGATGAGACGGAGTGGTCGCCGTATCTCAGCCTTGATGACGCCTATAAGCTGGACGATGTGCGGGAGGCATTGCGTGACGGTGACCTTCAGGCAGCGTCGAAGTATGCCCGGCTCTACGAACTCCGACCGGTCGCGCACCAATAAGGCACATAACAAGGCCGTGGAGCCGGACGCCCCAATCCGCTGCGCTCTTTGGGGCGCCGCTCACAGCTGGCGTTAGGCGGCTCGTCTAGCGTAGCGTCAGTAGACACGTCGTGGCATTCGAGATAATCAGCGAGATCACCGGTGTCGAAACGTTTGCCTCAGGTCGCGGAATCCGGGAGCTGGGGAGGCTCAATCGCATCTACGGACGCGCGCGTTGGCGGAAGCGGAAAGGCGTAGCAACTGTCCGGCTTCCAGATGGCGTCGAGCGGCGTGCCGAACTACACTGGTACGAAGCGACTGGGATCGGTCGTAAGGAGTTTAAGATCAAGCGTTTTCTGGGCTGAATTATGGAAAGGAAATTCGTCATTTGCGTAAAGAACGATGACTATCCAGCATCACTAGAAGTCCGGAAGCTATATACGCGCATTCCGGACGCGGATGCTGAGAGTCATGGGCAGATCCGTGTGGTGGACGAGTCCGGTGAGGATTACCTCTATCCGCAGGATTACTTCATGGCGATCGAACTGCCCATTGAAGTACGACGAACAATATCGGGAGCCGCCTAACAATGCGCTGCAGCCGACCGAACAAACTGCTCACGAGCCTTGCATGCGCAAAGCTCGCGCCAGTTTGCTCGGCGGCTGAGCTTGGTCGCTATCGCGCCGAGCAAAGCTCGGCGTATCTTGCGGGGTGAAAGTCCCTGTCGGGTAAGGATTAGCCACCCACCGGCCTGGATTGTCGCTGGCGACCACGATGGCGCTATCAAAAACGCACCAACGACGATTACATGTTTCACCCTGTTTCTGATGCTCAGGAGCGCACCTCCCGGGCGAAGTCAACGCGGTCATATTGCGCTTTGTGCGCCGGGGGCCCGGATCAGAATTAACCCGTGAATTGGCGATCATGCCGGCGTTGCGGCGAGCGGCAACGCGGCTGCGGGAATTTTATTGCCCCTAGACAAGTCGCGCAGATAGGGGGACGCGCTTCACGGTTAGTTCGTATCGGCGGCCTCGTCTACGTGCTGGATATCGTCCCGGTAGGCCTCAATGGCACGCTTGAACGAAGCGAGAGTATCGGGGCGGTGCAACACCGAAAGCCGCATGTCTCTCCATGAGGAAAGCGCTTTGGCCGGCAACTCAATCTCCGGCAGCGCATTGAGGCGATTGTGCAGAGCCGCCTTGGCGGTGCCGAGACGGGCCTCGCCGCTGGAGAAGTCCACGCGCACTCGGCCGGTGGACAGAACCGCCAGCGGTTTGGCGTTGCCGCCGGGATAGGCGATCACCGGCATGACCGTGCCCTCGTGAGCGCCGCTCCCCCATTGCAGTGGCCACCCCCGGTCTTCGGCCCAGCGCAACAGATCCTCTGCGATTCGCCTGTCTGCCGGATCGCTGATTGCCTCCAGCAGCCGCGGCGCATCCCATTTGACCTTGGGCCCGGCCGCGGCTTTTCGTGCCGCGGCCTCGGCAGTCTTGCCCAACACTCTGGGCACCAGGGTCGTGTGACCGGCCCCGGTGTATTGCCGGAGCTTGATGGCGATGACCTCGGCGGGATCCATTTGGCCGTTGAGAAACTCCACCACCCGGACCATCTCCTGGGGGATGGCATCGGCCAGGATAACCAGGCGGATCTGCTCGGCCTTGAGCCGAGTCTTGAGCATCCCCCAGAACGCCTCGACATCGCCGTCCTCACCAATGAGGGTCTGCACCTCGGCATCGGCGTCGAGACCTGCATCGCGACAGCGCTCCTCGAGGCGCTCGCGCAGGACCTCGGCACGCCAGTACTGCACGGCATGGGCGGCGTAGTCGAGCAGCTGGCCCACCACTTCGCGGCGCAGGCGCGTATCGGAGCTGCGCTTGACCTCCACCAGGGTGGGCACGGCGTCTTGATCAACGAACAAATGATCCAAGGCCCATCGCCCGGGGCTTAGCTCGTCGCCTGGCACCGCGATCTCCCGGGTGATCAGCAGCCAGCGCCTGGGGCTTGAGGCATCGAGCTGGCGTCCGGCGAGGAGATTGGGGTAGCTCGCGATCAGCTCCTGGAGCATGTCCTCGTCTTTGTAGGGTGTGGCGGACAATTCCACGAGTTCCTTGTTCGGTCCCAGCAAAAAGATGGCATCCTCGGCCATTTCCCGCCCTCGTCCGAGCAGTTCGAGTGTCATGAATCGCCAGGGTATCGCTGTCTGCCACCGGGAGCTATAGCCGGATCCGGTGCGCTGAGGTGAACGCCAGCAACTGCCGGCTCGGATCGGCGAACGCAGCACAAAGGAGGGAGCCATGATCGGTGCCATCGCAGGAGACGTGATCGGCTCCGTCTACGAGTTCGCCAACCTGCGCAGCAAGGTCTTTCCGCTCTTTGCCCGCGACGCCGCCTTCACCGACGACA
>Ga0102962_1000147_pt1 | contig 40872 bp, 26 predicted proteins | sample SalPonF2_C_D2_MG_FD_84519 | JGI IMG/M metagenome (GOLD analysis project Ga0102962, IMG submission 84519) | Salt pond soil microbial communities from South San Francisco under conditions of wetland restoration - Salt Pond MetaG SF2_C_D2_MG ...
AATGAACGAATGCCGTCGACCCCGTACGCTGGCGTGTGGACTCAGTCTCAAATGTTGATAAAGCTTGTCTTTTCAAAAGAAATAGGCCTTTGGTACACTTGAGATTCCTCGTCGCAGGCTCCTTGGAATGACTTAAGTTAATTTTATTAGATTTATAACCAATCAATACTCCTGTTGTCATTCGATCCGCCGCCAGTCAAAACCCCAATGAGAATTATGATTTACAGCAATATCACGATGGTCAGAATTAAAATATTTCTGGAGGGCGCCCAAAAGTCCCCTCCGCGGAGGGGTGCGGGTATCGATTCGCGGGGTTAGAATCGATGGGGTGGGTTCAATTGGGCAATTATTGCTTTTCGGAGCTGCAGCGCCAACGGCACTAGCTTTGAGGTTGTTTACAATGAACCGACGTCTCATCAATAGTAAGACCGACCAAACAGGCAACCCTTACAAAATGATTTAGCCTTGGCGAACACACCCCGACCTTCGCGCAGCCCCACGCGAAGCCCCACCCTATCGAGGGGGACTTATATAGTACTTTTTTAAGAACTTAATCCTGACTTCGGAAATACCGAGGGGAAAATTATAATTTCTACTCCAGTGACTCATTCGTCAGGCATATAGGTTATACCCCCATATACCATAACCGGGTGTCTATTCGAATATAGCAGGTACTAAGCAAGTGGGCTGCCCTTTGGATCCACTGGCCAATACAAGGGGTATCCATTTGATTATGGTCTCGCAAATAAAAACGAATGACCATCGCTTTTTTTATTCAGGCGAGACTGAAATTCTGTAAAAAGATTTTGTCTCGCTTACATTTCTCTGTTTTTCTTATAAATTAATGGGGTTCTAATCCAGAATCACAGTTAAAAGAAATGAACTTTCAAAAACGGGTATGATGAAGAGTATTCACATTCCAACGCCCCGCGAGATCCAACAAGCAAGAGAAAAATTAGGAAACAGCGTACGACGGACACCGGTATGGGAATGGAAAAGTGATGTATCCCGACAATTATTAGGTAAAGGGACAAAAGCTCATTTAAAGCTTGAACTTTTTCAGTATGGCGGGAGTTTCAAGCCCCGAGGTGCTTTGTTTAGTATGTTAGACTTATCCGAAGAAGAGCTGAACAATGGAGTCACGGCTGTGAGCGCCGGAAATCACGCTATTGCCGTGGCATATGCGGCCCAATCCCTGAACACTACAGCGAAGGTAGTCATGCCTAAGACAGCTAACAAATTCAGGGTCGATAAATGTAAATCACATGGAGCAGTTGTAGAGTTAGTAGATGATGTACATATTGCTTTTGAACGTGTTAAAGAAATTGAGCAACAAGAAAACCGCACTTTCATCCATCCTTTTGAAGGCGAACAAATAGCCTTGGGTACCGCTACTGTGGGACTCGAACTCTGTCAGGATGTGCCGAATCTGGATGCGGTAATTGTGCCGGTTGGCGGTGGGGGGTTGTGTGCAGGTATTGCGGCCGCGGTCACACAGATGAATCCAAGTTGCAAAATATATGGCGTAGAACCGACCGGGGCTGATAGCATGAGCAGAAGCCTGGAAGCCGGTGAGCCGGTCGAGATTGAAAAAGTGGATACTATCGCAGATAGTCTTGCAGCCCCTCATGCCGCGCCTTACAGTTTTGAATTATGTCGGCGTTTTGTGGATGACGTTGTAACGGTTACGGATTTAGAGCTGGCACAAATGATGCGCACCATGTTCGAGGAATTAAAGCTGGCCGTTGAGCCGGCAGGCGCTTCTGCTATGGCAGCAGCCGTTGGTCCGCTTACAGATAAAATCGAAGGTAAGAACGTTGGTCTTATCGTCTGTGGGACTAATATCGATACCAGGAGTTTCCAAACGATCCTGGATAATGCGCGGTAGGTTTTAACAGTTCTAGCAGAGCTTTCAGTGTTTTAAATTTTAAATGAGTTGTTAAGAATAGACATGATTGATTTACGAAGTGATACGGTTACGAAGCCTACGAAAGGAATGCGAAAAGTGATGGTTGAAGCTGAGGTGGGGGATGACGTTTTTGCGGAGGATCCTTCGGTGAATGCACTGCAGGAGAAGGTTGCGGATCTCTTTGGTTTTGAAGCCGGCCTGTTCGTCCCCAGTGGGACAATGGGCAATCAACTGAGTGTAAATGTGCTGACAGATCCGGGGGATGAAGTGCTGATTGAGCAGACGGGGCATATTTTTAACTACGAATCAACCGCAGCGGCTCATTTGTCGTCCGTACTCCTAAATCCCCAGCCGGGAGAAAAAGGAAAACTATCGGCCGACAAATTGGAGGATTTTCTACGGGGCAGTCATGAGTGGGAACCCCATTCAAAGGTTATCGCACTGGAAAATTCGACTAATAAGGGCGGCGGCTGTTGTTATACCGAAGATGAACTTTCTGCCCTGCGGGCTTTTGCTGACGAACGAGAGTTGTTGATCCATCTCGACGGCGCTAGAATCTGGAATGCTATGACAGCTACTGGGACAGATCCTCAATTTTACAGCACAGTTGCTGATACGATGTCGGTGTGCTTTAGTAAGGGACTTGGAGCGCCTGTTGGATCTATGATTCTATCTTCAGCGGAACGTATCAAACGAGCACACAAAATGCGTAAAATGTGGGGAGGAGGTATGCGACAGATCGGGATCCTGGCCGCAGCTGCTGACTATGCAATTGAAAAGCATTATCCTTTGTTGGCAGAGGATCACCGGCGGGCTCGCAAGCTGGCAGAGACCATTGATTCATGCAGTAAACTATCTATCGATTTGAATTCGGTTGAGACTAATATTCTGATTTTTGATGTGTCGGAAGGATCTGCAGAAGAAGCGGTTGATAGCTTGAGCAAGGAGGGGATACGTCTCGTGCCCTTTGGTCCTAAAACGTTACGGGCCACGTTTCATCTTCAGATTACAGATGATGATTTGGAGAAAGCTGCAGATATTTTTCGCAAGATTTTTAGTTAGCAATTGCCTCATATTCAAAAGGATTCGGAAGTAGTCCGATAGGGAGCAATTACAATGCATCTCTAACTTTTTATGGTTTACCCGAATTGGTACTTGAGAGTGTGTCTGTTTACCACCGGGTGATCCGCTATCCGCTGCGGGTTGCGGTAAGAGAGATAGAAAAGTTAAAATATTAGCTCGGTTCCACTGCTCCGCGGTGGAACCCAATCTTATGCTCTGCATACACATCAGCAGTTAAGGGCTGTCCTGCTGAACGAAGGATAATGAAGTAACAGCCTTATTTTATCTTCGTGGGGGTGAACCTATAAAGATTAGTATTAGTAGACGGATCTCCTTTAACAAGTTTAAAGGCCTCTGGATATTTGTCAATTGCCGGTATCAAATACTTTAGAGTTGTTGAATAACCGAGATGTTCAGTAACAACATAGTCTACGCCTGATTTCTTTAATGCATTAATAAAATCATTGCCATTTATCTTTTTCTTAAACCGGGTTGTAGGTCTTGCTGCATAGAGATAAAATAGACCTGTTTTCCAACAACTTACCACAGTTTTTTTGGGAGTGTTATTGGATATCCAGTGAGCCATTTTGAAGTAAGATTTCCATTGTTTAGGATAGGATAAATTGGACTCAATATGCATTCCTTGAATTCCTGGAAAATAGATCAGAAGTGTCAGGCTGAGTAGAATGATATATTCTTTCCTCACTTGTACGAGACTTAGTATATAAACTCCGATTTCATAAATCCCATAGATGAGATAAAATATCAAGAATGGTATTATGGGGATAATAAAGCGGATTCCATGAAAGACTTCTGGCCAAAGCAACACGATTAAAAAATCAAAAAACAGATAACTAGCGAATAAGCGCTGGTAATTTATAGCTTTATAAAGTCCTGTGACAATTATTATTATCGTTAAAATTCCACATAAATACCTGACGAATTCTAGATGAGCAGTAGGATGGAAATAAAGAGCTGTCGGGATCTCAGTCAAAATGTAACGATGCAAATTTGCCAAGAATCGATTTATTAAATCGTAAAAAGTGACCGTCCCGAATTGAGGATTATATGGGTTTACCATTAAAAAACCACTGATATAAGAAGAAGTATGCAGGATATATCTCCATATTATCCAGGGGAGCATCAGAATAGCCGTACCGATACCAATTAATGATAGTCGCTTCCAGGATTTTTTTAGCATTAAATATAGAAGGAGTCCGCTAATTAATGCTATGCCCTGCGTCCGAATATAAAATGCCCCTGCTAAGAGAATTACTATCAGAATAATTCTAGAGATCTTGATTGGCTCATTTTCTGATTTTATCATCAAATAGATCGACAATAAACTAAAGAAAAGAAAAGGAATCTCGCTCATCATAATAAATGAATATCCCAATATGTGGGGATTTAAAACAATGGCAAGGCAGCCAATAAAAGCGATATGTTCACTATTGGAGATATTTTTAAATACCCGAAATAAAAGTAGCAGGCTTAAGAGGAAGAAAGCACCATTCGCAAACTTTATTGCAATAAAACTATTTGAAAAATTTAGAATTAGTGCAATAATAGCTGGATATCCCGGGGGAAAATGACCAGCCGATAAAAAGGGGGAACTAATATCTGTGTATCCCAATCCTTTGAAAAGTGCTTTACCCAAGATATAATATTGGGCATTGTCCCCTCCCAGGAATAATTTGGGATCAAAAATAAAGGGGTATATAACACAAAAAATAACTAGCAGAAGGAAAGGATATTTCCGTCTATTTAATGAGGAGAACAGTTTGTTTTTCTCCATTCTTTATTAATTTTCATCATTACAGGTTATAAACGCAGATATGTATATAAATTATTTTTTATAATTTTTTAAAAATATTTTAAATATCGATAAAGCCATCCCGAACCCCTTCAAGGGGAGAGGGAACCGCCGGGAGTCGACCACGGTCTCAAACGGAATATAATTGTATTCTAATTCTAAGCAACAGCTTGTTACGTAAACCAAAAAGCACTTTGCTTTTTTTAAAATCGTAGCTACGAGCAACGCTTGAGGTCCCTCTCCCGACTGCCGTCGGGACGGGATGACAGCGGATGGTCTCAGAGCAAGTTGTCCCACTTGTCATCCCGGACTCCGATCCGGGATCTGCTGCAGTGACTGCTTGAGTGCAATGGAAATGCGAGCGAATAGTAGTCGGACAGATCAAAGGCTCTCCCACCTCATGCAACCGTAAGCTTGTGTGCTGCCTGTTCACAGACTATGCATCAGATCCTGAATCAGCTTCCCGCTTATAGCCACTTTCTATATTCTGAGCTGGCTGTTCAGGATGACAATGCTTTTTGTTAGTTCAGTCTCCTTCCGCCGCTCTGCTGCGAACTGCCATGATTTCTATCTCGGTTCCACTGCTCCGCGGTGGAACCTAATCTTATGCTTTGCATACACATCAGCAGTTAAGGATTTTAGAAATATTAAATGTAATAAATCGGGCAAATATGAAGTAGCTTCTATCTCGATAATTGCGCGGGACGTCGAGGGGGCTTCAGTCGCAAAGCAATTGAAGAGAGATTTATGAATGAGCTGTGAAAAAGTTGATATCCTCTTCCTCTCTCAGGATATGAGGCAGTTTTCCCTGGGCTTTCTGCTTATGACGAACCTCAAGCCAGTTATTGATTTGTTGCTGACTAATAGTGCGGATTTTCGGCATTCCGAGTGCATTACTCTCTCTACGGATTTGATAATGCCGGTTTTCGCGTCCCAGGATTTCATCCACTTTGGCGGCTAGTCTCCTCAGCGTATCGGTATGCAGCGAATCGTAGGTTTGAATGAACCAGATATGGTGAGGGATCGTCTCTTTCTTTTCTAATTGTGCAGCAATAGTGAAGGTACCTATCTCTATGTTAAGAGATTGAGTTGCTTGACGGAGGGCACTCGCTGCTTCGTAGCTGTAAAGTGCTTCTCCATAGTCATCCAGCATATCATTCACACGTCCCACTACTTTAATACGGGGAGGATTCGTTTGCGTAAAAGTTACGATATCATTCATCGCATATCTCCAAAGTCCTGCATTGGTTGATACAAGCATGGCATAGGGGATATCAGGTTCTACATCCCACAAAGGAATAGCCTGTTGTATCGATAAAGAATCCAGATCAGGCAGAGGGTGAGGAACAAATTCGTAAAAGACACCATTATCGATAACAAGCTTCATATCGTCTTTTTGGAGAGCATCGGAATAGGCGAAATAACCCTCAGAAGCGCCATACGTTTCAATAAAATCAGCATCGGAATTGCCGAGGAGTTTTGTTAGGTGGGGACGATAATTAGCCAGCTTTACGCCGCCACAGACCAGCAGTCGAAGTTTGGGCCAGATTTCGGCAATGGTATCTGCCTTAGTTTGTTCAAGGACTCGCTGGAAAATAGTCAAGAGCCAGCTTGGGACGGCCGTTATGACACGAATGTCTTTGTTAATAGCTTTTTCTACGATCCGATCAACTTTTTGACTAAAGGGGAGGTGAATGAGCTTCTCGGTAGAGACAAGCTGGAATGGAGAAAGCCACCACGGGACTCGCCGGGCAGTAAAAGCGCTGATTTCACCGATTTCAAAGTCAGATTTATTATTCAGCGTACCGGGCAGACTTATATGTTTTCCCCAAAGCCGGAAAATATTAGGTCGCTGTTTGAGATAACTCCATACAATCTTATGCATAAACCGCTGGTCGGCTTCCAACCTTTTTGTTGTCAGAGGCAAATGCTTACCCTCGCCGGAGGTACCCGCCGAAACCGTAAATTGATTGATAGATCCGGGCCAGAAGAGATCAGAGACTCCTTCCTTTAGTTGTTGAATATGGTTGGCAATATCATCATAAGAAGAAACGGGGACCGTTTCGGCAAAGTCTTCATACCGTTGTAAGTCGGGAAAGCGATATTTCTTTCCGAATTCTGTATTCGTTGCTTCCCGGATAAGAATAAAAAGCTGTTCTTCCTGCCAGTCTCGAAGTGTCAAGTTGGTATCTGGTTAAGTTTAATGAGCGATAAAATCCAAAAACAAAAAAGGCCCCGAGTAATTCGGAGCCTTAATACTAACCAATAAAAAAGACAATTCTTATCGATTTTCGGCGGATACCCAATCCAGATTTTTTTCTCCGGTATACAAAGCCCGGGGACGAATCAGACGATTATTTTCCGCCTGTTCAATATAGTGACCGGTCCAACCCGAAACGCGACTCATCGTGAAGATGCAAGTATAAAGATCAGGTTTGATTCCCATAGAGTAGTATACAGTGGCTGAGAAGAAATCTACATTGGGATCAATATTCTTTTCGTCTTTCATCGTTTTCAGAATGGCTTCCGACCATTCGTAAAGAGTTTCATGACCCGTTTCTTTGGAGAGCTTTTCAGACATTCCACGGAGAATTCGTGCCCGTGGATCCATCGTTTTATAGACACGATGACCAAAGCCCATAACCTTTTGCTTATTGCTAAGTCGGCCTTTGACATATTCTACAGGGTCAGCATCCTTTTCTTCGATATCCAACAACATATTCATAACCTGCTGGTTGGCTCCACCGTGAAGTGGACCTTTCAGAGCTCCGATAGCCCCAGTCACAGAAGAATACATATCAGATTCTGTAGAACAGATAGTGCGACTGGTAAATGTTGAAGCATTCATACCATGTTCGGCATGTAATATCAGGCAAAGATCCATGGTCTTTTCGGCTTGCTCTCCAGGCTCCTCATCATTGATCATGTACAAAAAGTTAAAGGCCGTACTTTTTTTATCAAGAGGAGTAACAATTTCTTTGCCATTCCGACTGCGGTCAAAAGCAGCAATGATCGTGGGTATTTTGGCTGTGATAGAAATCGCTTTATTGACCCAAAATTCCTTATCATTCTCTGCGCTTACTTCATGAAAATCAGATAACATCGATACGGATGTACGCAATACTGCCATGGGCTCGGCACTTTTGGGCGTACTCTTAATATAATTGAGTACCGCTTCCGGCAACTCCCGGTTATTTTGGAGTCTGTGATTCAGATCATCTAGTTCTTCTTGATTTGGTAGTCGATCATTCCACAGTAGGAAACAGACTTCTTCAAAACTTGCATTTTCAGCCAACGTTTCGATATCGTAGCCGGCAAAAATGAGCTCTCCCTTTTGTCCATCTATAAAACTTTTTTTCGTACTGAAAGCGACAATGCCTTCCAGCCCTTTATTAATGTATGGATACTTACTTAAATCAATTTCTGCTTTCAAACTCTCAGCCATGCTTTACTCCGAATTTTGATTGGATATATACTTATAAATATTGCGGTCAAATATAACATTATTAGTGCAAAAAATCAGGGATAAGTTGATCTCACCCAACCATTTCCTGATCCTTGTTTAGCTATAACGAAAGAAAAGTTAACAGCGTTTATTTTTTTGGTATTTTTTGTTGGGATTGGAAATAACTTTTCACATCAGGAGGCAGGCTTATTTAGTCGCGAGTCATGAACGTGGGTTTTGAGTAGTGAGTTTTATTTTTACCAACGCTCTGCCGAAAAAGGCAATGTTTGGATTAGCCATTCCCGCCGCTTGATTTATGGGCTTAGTTCTTTTAGACTGCAGCGGAGAAATTGTTTTTAGAGAGCTGGTAAATTATATTCATAGTTGCCACTTTATAGAATTAATTGCCCTCCGCGATGCGGAGCGTCGAAAGGCCTTCAGCCGCAGGGCAGCAGAAGGGAGATAGAAGCTAAAAATCTCGTTTCTGACCCTTTAGTCTCTTATCAGGTCTTACCTTCAGCCATCACTCCACCTCGATTTTGGCCTGATTCCAATATTTATCCATCTCCTCAAGGGAAACCTCATCAATATTTTTATCTTCACTTTTCAAGGCTTCTTCAATGTACTGAAACCGGCGGATAAATTTACGATTTGTTGAACGCAAGCTGTCTTCCGCATTCAGATTAAAAAAGCGTCCCACATTCACCATCGAAAACAATAAATCCCCAAACTCTTCATGGCTTTTCTGGGGATCTTCTTTTTCAATCGCTGTTTTGAATTCCTGTAGCTCCTCTTCCAGTTTATCCCAAACCTGTTTCCACTCCGGCCAGTCAAATCCTACATTGGCTGCTTTTTCTTGCATACGCTGAGCGCGAATCAGGGCCGGCATATGTTTGGGTATTCCTTCCAACACCGATTCTTTGCCTTCTTGCATTTTGATACTCTCCCAGTTTTCGGCGACTTGTTGTTCATCTTCAGCAACAACATCCCCAAAAACATGAGGATGACGACGAATTAGTTTCTCTTGAATGGAATAGATCACTTCCTCTATAGTAAAACTGTCGGTTTCATCTGCCACGCGGCTATGAAAGACAACATGTAAAAGTACGTCGCCTAATTCTTTTTTGAACTCATCGAAATCCTTGTTGTCAATGGCTTCGACGGTTTCGTAGGCCTCTTCAATAAGATTGTCTTTAATGCTCTCATGTGTTTGCCTGCGATCCCATGGACATTCTTTTCGAAGGATTTTAACAATCGTGACGAGGTCAGCAAAATTAGTGGTAGGCGTTCTATTTTCTGCCATTTTATTCAGTGATCAGTTAACAGTTTTCGGTGTTCAGTTGTAGTTAGTGACTATTTGTTGATCTAAGATAACGATAATCTTGTAATAAAGATGTTTTGGATAGGTTTTGCTCGTCCGAATTTTTCCCCACAAAATTTTTTATGATGAGTATTCATGAGCTTATGAATTAGCAATACTAATCTATTCAATTCCCCAATCAATAATGGGAGCCTGGTAACACTAAGCAACCTGAAGTTGTCATGGCATCGATCACCTCATTTAGGGGACTCCAAACAGTTGTATACAGACTTAAATCTTAGCGCTCCTTTAAAACCAGTACTGTCGTTTAGGGGGCAGTTGGTTTGCGAGCGACGATATCCCGTAGGCATCAAAATTTATTACTAACCGGATATTGCCGCACTACGTGCTCTGCAATCACTTCGCCCGTAATGGCACAAAGTTTCTCAAAGTCCTCCATTTCACTTTCCTGTCGCTACGTTTTTCGTTTTTTCTTTTTGGCAGCCGGGAAGAGGATATTATTCAGAATCAGCCGGTAGCCGGGACTGTTGGGATGCAGGCTCAGGTCGGTAGGAGGATCGTTTACGCGATGCGTGTAGTCCTCGGGATCATGTCCACCGTAAAAAGTGAATGATCCTTTCCCATAGTTGCCATGAATATATTTCACCATATTTCGGCCGGGACTTTCTCCAAGAATAACGACTGAATCTTTAATTTTATCTTTCTGGAAAGCGGTAGTTTGCCCATAAAAGCCGTGGATACTGCTTACATGATCCTGGGTTAACATAGTAGGAACGGGATCCCATTTGGCTGAGAACTCAAAGAGCGTAAAAAAGTCGAGTGATTTATCCACTTGATTCAATTGAACGGGAACATCTATGTCTGAATATTCGTATTCTCCTGGGTCAGTGCTAATCGTAAAATTCTTAAACGCCAGCGTCTTACTGTAATCCAGTTTTTGTTGAGCATGTGGGTCCATGGGATCGCCGTCGAAAGGAGTGGGAGCAATATCAACACCCTGGGACGCCAGTGCAATGTCAAAGGTGTCGGTTCCGGAGCACATCGCGAACAGGAATCCGCCATTGCCAACGTATTCTTTGATTTTTCGTGCTACGGCTTTTTTCTCGTTGCTTACCTTATTGTATCCTAATTCTTTGGCCATCGCTTCCATTCTGTGAACTTCCTGAATATACCAGGGCTGGTTGCGGGCTGTCCCCCAGAATTTTCCATATTGTCCGGTAAAATCTTCATGATGGAGGTGCAGCCAGTCGTATTGCGAGAGCTTGCCGTTTAACACTTCGGGATCCCAGACTTTATCATAATCAACTTCAGCATAATTAAGAGCCAGCGTTACGGCATCATCCCAGGGCATCGCTTGTTTGGGAGTGTAAACTGCGATCTTTGGGGCTTTATCCAGCTTTACGACTGCAGTATTTGACTTGGGATCCTTAACTTCTTTGATAATTTGGGCTGCTTTTCCCGGAGAAACGACTTCAGCTTTCACATTACGTAGTCGACATTTTTGCAGCAGTTCGTCAGAGTAATTTGTCATGAAACTGCCGCCCTTGTAATTGAGCAGCCATTCCGAAGAGTTGCCATCCTTCAGATTATTAAAAATGATGCCATAGGCTTTCAGGTGATTCGTCTGTGAGGCATCCATCGGGATGAATAAGCGTTGTTGGGCCAAGCCCGAAAGGCTCAAAAAAATCGTAAAGAAAAAAGTAAAAACTGTTCTTACCATCGTATTACGTCTGAATTTTTTGCAATTGCTGTATTCTGTCCCGTGCGTATGACGCATAAAAACCACTTGGGAAGTGTAGCAAAATTTGTTCGTACAAGGAGATAAGTTGTTCGATATTTTTGGGCATTGAAAGCTGTTTGGCGCTTTCTTTGGAAACTCCCTCTTTAGTAGCCAGGGAATCCTGCTTTGTATTGGAAAATTTAATCGAAATATCTTTGTTTGTTACAAATTGGTCGGCAAGCCGGGCTCGTTCCCACAGCAGCCGTTCATATAACGGGGAACCAGAACCTTTTGTTGATAAATATTTGCTTAGCGACTCATAAACATAAACGGCGTTCTCAGGGTTGATATTTTTACTTAATTCGAGCAAGGCTTCATCTTTTAAGGGGTTGTATCCTGTCATGTCAAAAAGATCTCTCAGTTTGTTTATGCCCAGCTGATCCTTACCCTGAGAAAAGTATTCGACAGCTTTGGCAAAAGGATCCAAAAGTTTGCCTGTGCTGTCTGCCTGGAGGCCATCTTGTATCCAAAGACGAAGTTGCACAGCATCGTTAGCGTAAAAAGAGGTATTTTGTCGCTCCAGGGCATTGAGCTGAATTTTGGCAAAATCGTAATCCCCCGAATAAAAGTCGCCGAGAGCCAGATAGTAGCGTGTCTTTTCAGCCAGATCTCCGATATGTTCTTGTTTATTACTTTTTGTAAGGGCTATGCGTGCCCGGGTATAATCTTCATGATAAAGATCGATTCTGCCCTCGATGTACGACTCTTTTGCTATCAGGGAGCTGCCGGAAATGTGACGGAGCTCTTTGAGGTATTTCGATGCTTCTTCGGGCTGATGGAATACGTCCAGCGAGAGTTCGGCCAGCGAAACCAGTACTTCATCTGATTTAGGATAATTGGGATTTTTACTCCGCAGGGATTCCAGGGTAGAAAATGCCTTTTGGTATAATTTTTTACGTTGGGAGGATAGGCCCAGATTATAATTTTCAAGATAATGAGCCCACTGCGTATAGACATTAGCCAATTCTTGCATAGAACGATATCTAAGGGGATGAATATCGTTATCGATATAATATTGATAAGCCTTTTCGGCTAGTTCGAATTTTTGTTCGGCTGCTAATTTAGAGCCCAGGCTATAAAGCAGATAAGTGACGTTGGAGGATTGGTTTTCATAATTTTTGGCTGTCACCAGTGCGCGTTTATAGAGATGACGTTCCATCAGCAACCAAATTTCGAGTTGTTGTAGGTTGTGGTAGCTGGGATGGCTAGGTGATAATTTGTCAAGAAAATCCGAAATCTCCAGAATGGCCGCATCATAGATATCATTATCCTGGAAACGCATTAATCGTCGTTGTACGAATGTCATACGTTTGGGATCATTTTTGACAAGCTGAAGATATGATTTGATAGCCTTTTGGTATTTGCCCGCCTGAAGATAGGTTTCTGCTAATTCCGAAATTATGATATTTGAATTGGGGGATTGGGTCAGAGCTTTTTTATATACATCAATAGCTCGGCTGTAGAGCCTGGAATCTACCAAAGAACGGGCGAGCTGTAAGTATATCTGTGAACTTCCGGAATATTTTTTAAGTACTTCATCCCAGAGGGAAGCGGCTTTGGTGGAATCGCCGCTGTAATGATAAATTTCGCCAAGCCGGATCGTAGCCCGGGCTTGGTAGTGACCATTATTAATAGCTTCCTGCGTTACTGCTATAGCCTTGTTATACTTCTTTAAATTGATAAGGCATTCTACCAATTTATCCAGGAAAATAAATGAGTTGGGATTAGTCTGGTGTAACTGATTAAATTTTTGATAGGCCTGTTCGTATTTTTGCTGATGGAGGAGCTGTTCCGCTGAAAAATAGTCATCATCCAACTGGGCCCAGACCAGCTGGGGCAGTAATCCCACTATAAACAGTATCAGCAGGTATTTTTTTGGAATCAATGTTGCGATCATGTCTCGTTAACGTTATTGCTAATCCAAGAGATAGTCCGGAGCAAATGTCCTCAGCGTATTATAAAAGGCATGGAGCGGAAATCCTACTACGTTATGGTAATCACCTTCAATTCTTTTTACAAAAATAGCACCGAAATCATCCTGTATCCCATAAGCTCCCGCCTTGTCCATCGGGCTTCCTCCCGCTACATATTTATCAATATCACTGGAAGAAAGATTACCGAAGGTAACATTGGTTATTTCAAAAAACGTCGTCGATTCGATAATGTTATGCTGAATATCTGTTTTGCAGAGAGCTACACCTGTGTAAACCTGATGGGTCTGGTTGCTTAAATTATGAAGCATTTGGCGGGCCTCACCTTTGCTCTTCGGCTTCTCCAGAATTTTATCTCCAAAAACAACAATAGTGTCAGCTCCAATAATTAAAGCCTCTGGGTGACGGGAGGCAACATCTGTTGATTTTCGAAGAGCAAGTTGTTGAACAATTTCGCTCGGTTTAAGATTAGGATCATAAGATTCGTCTACGGGACTCGGACACACCTGAAAGGAAAGGCTAAGCTGTTGAAGTAGTTTTTTCCGTCTGGGACTGCCTGATGCGAGGATAATGGTATTCAATTTTAAGTATTGATTTATAAAAATTAGTTCATTTAGTTTTATGTATAAAAAGATGTGGTTTTAAAAACCAGTAAAAATACCATCAGTATGGAAAGAATTATCTGATATTACATTTTTTTATTAAAATGCTAGACGCATATTATCAATAAAAGAAAAACGATTTTCTTTCGTTCGATACTTAGAATTAATCATAATTTATCATATCTGTAATGGCATCAAATAAACGCAGTAGTCGCAGCCACAAAAAGCCGATGATATTCGGTCCATGGAATTATAAGGTTTTATCACTGGGACTTATTCTGGTAATTGTAGGATTTTCTGCAATGTATATCGAAAATAAGGTAGATGGATTTATTTCGCTTTATATCTCTCCGATCGTTATCATGGCCGGGTATGTGGCTGTGATCCTTGCGGTTTTAAAGCATGACACCGGATCTACTCCTGCCTCCGGCCAATCCTAATGATTGCTCGTGGATCGCAAATTAAATTACTTATTTTCTTTTCTTGGGGTCGGGCTATTTATATTTGAGGCAAGTACGCAACAGCAGTGGAATATCTTTCTGGGCCTAATTCTTGCCCTCATTTTCTCATTCTTGGCTTTTTTGTTCAGACGGCTCACTCTGGATGGAATGTTTGCCGCTATCGTGGTCGGTACGTTCATCTTTGGACTGGGGGGATGGCAGACCGCCGCTGTTGTCCTGGTTTTTTTTATTACCGGTTCGGCTATTTCGGGCCAATGGGAAATGCGAGCTCCGGATATCCCCAATGAAGCCCGTCGCAATGGTTTACAGGTATGGGCCAATGGCTTCTGGCTGATTGCCGGATTAATATTGGCAATTATCTTTGATGCGAATGTTTTCCTTATCGGAGCGTTGGCTTCTGTCGCTACCGCTACGGCCGATACGTGGGGCACGGAGCTGGGAAGTAACAAACTAACCGGCACTTATCTTATTACCAATTTTCAGAATGTGAGTCCGGGTACGAATGGCGGGATTAGTTTTCAGGGAACCGTAGCAGCGCTCATTGGCAGCCTGACGATTAGTGCCATTTCTATTTACGTTTTTTCATTACATCTTTACTTATTTCTGTACATTTTTATTGCAGGATTTTTGGGCTCCGTGGCCGATTCTTATTTTGGAGCACTTTTTCAACGAAATAACTGTGTGATCATTATTCCATTTGCAAAAACGAAAATCCAGATAGATAATAATCTTGTTAATGGGATGGCAACAGGAGTCGGGGCTCTGTTGGCAATAATCTTAAAACTGCTGTTTTTATGAAAAGATGGTATAAACAGTTACACTGGCAAATTATCATTGGCTTGATCCTCGGTTTGATCTGGGGATTGGTTGCCAGTATGGTTGGGTTAGCCGATTTTACTACTAATTATATCAAACCGGTTGGTACAATATTTATCAATCTGTTGAAATTGATTGCGGTTCCACTGGTGCTGGCATCTTTAATTGTGGGGGTCACCAGTTTGAATGATGTGGCGAAGCTTTCCCGCATGGGGGGCAAGACTATCGCTTTTTACATTACCACTACTGTGTTTGCTATCACCATCGGCTTGACTGTAGTAAATGTGATTCAACCCGGAAAAACCCTTCCCAAAGAAACTCAGCAACAACTGAAGGCCAACTACAGCCAGAATATTGAAGGATCCAAACAGTCAGTCAAAGAATTTAAACAACGCAAACCCCTCGATTTTTTTGTAGATATCGTCCCCAAAAATATGTTCGATGCTACATCAGATAATTCGAATATGTTGCAAGTGGTATTTTTGGCCATTTTATTTGGCATAGGCATCATCCAGATTCCGGATGAAAAGGGACAGGTCCTTATCGACTTTTTTGATTCTCTTAATGAGATGATCATCAAAATTGTTGATTTTATTATGATGATTGCGCCTTATGGAGTTTTTGCCCTGATTGCTGGAGTAATTGTTGACCTGGCCGGGAATGATATCACCAAAGCTTTAGATCTTTTGGGAGCACTCGGTTGGTATTGCATAGCCGTTCTTGTGGGTCTGGTATTGCACGTCTTTATCGTTTATTCCGGGTTGTTCAAATTATTTAGCAAAATGAAACTTAGGGACTTTTTCAAAGCTATTCGTCCCGCAATGCTTTTAGGATTTAGTACCAGTTCCAGCTCTGCTACTCTTCCCGTAACCATGGAACGGGTTGAAAAAAACGTAGGGGTCGATGAAGAAGTTGCCAGCTTTGTATTACCGATTGGGGCAACCGTCAATATGGATGGAACCAGTCTCTATCAAGCCGTAGCCGCCGTATTTATTGCGCAGGCTTTGGGATTGCATTTATCTATTGCTCAGCAATTGACCATCGGCTTGACAGCAACGTTAGCTTCTATTGGAGCAGCTGGCGTGCCCGGCGCCGGTATCATCATGCTGGTAATTGTATTACAGACCATCAACGTACCCGTAGAAGGTATAGGGTTAATACTTGGCGTTGACAGGATTCTGGATATGTGTCGCACCGCCGTCAATATTACAGGAGATGCGGCTGTTTCGGTGGCGGTGGCTTATACCGAAGGCTTACTCGGGGAAATGCATTTAGAAGATGATTAGATAACGTGAACTTAGGCTTACTTCTCGACTGTTATTTAAATACGGTCAGATAGATCCGATATGAGGCTATACTCATCTCCGAAAATTGGATCGGTCTGATTTCTTGTCTTTAACAAAACCCACCGGACGTACGAACAGGCCCTAAGGCAGATTCGGTTTTCCAACATGACAGAATTTTTTAAAGGATGTAACGTTGTTTTACTTCGAATTTACGATAAATAAGAGAAATGAGGATATCGGACAACTAAAGAAGATACAATTGTAGGTAAATTAGTTGGCAGAATTGTTTTACGGTTTAACTCTCGTTCTGGGAGAGAGGTGAACTCAGTAAGACATCCTCCGCAGAAACAAATACCCGGAGCTTACATAAAAATAACTTGTTTCCGGAAAGGATAAAATACAAGGCATAGCGTGAAATAAAATCCGGGATATAAAGCTGAAACACATTGGACAGCATATATTTAGCGAAAAGAATGATTAGATTTTTATCAACTTTCTGCTGATATTTATTACTGTATAAATAACATACAATTAACGCTAATTTCTTTGAAAAAAGTGTAAAAAATCCTTAATTAGAATTATGATCAGAGGGTGTTAGATTAAAATATTATGATTGTATGAGGGAAAAGTTACGGGATTACTTAATTCCTAAAATTGTTTTAGTAGCTGCTCTTTTACTGGGAGTCACTGTAAAAGGACATACCCAAACTATACTTTCTCCGGGAGATGTAATAGTCGTAAATGCAAACTCAGATTCTCCTGATAGCTTTGATTTTGTCCCCCTCGTTAACTTGCAGTCTGGAACAACACTTTATTTTACCGATAATGCTTATATAGCTAACAAGAAAAAATTAGACAATAGTGAAGGCACAATTAAGTATGTAGCCCCATCTGATCAACCGGCGGGTCGTGTTATTTCATACAACAATTCCGATGGATTTACAGAGGTATCCGGTAGTTACAACGCCTCCGGAAGCGGGGATAATCTAATCGTTTACCAGGCAGCTGCGGATACAACTTATCTATATGGTGTGGGATGGGCCAGGGGATCTACTGTTTGGAATTATCAAAAGAGCCCCTCTAGCAATCGTTCTGATATTCCACCGGGATTGAGTGAGACTGATAATACGATTTTAAGTTTGGGAACAACAGCTAATTATCAATATGATGCCCGTGCGGGATTGGAAGGAACCCGTGATTCGTTGCTGGCTTTGGTGGGAGATGCTAATCACTGGAAAGAAAATGATGATAACTCATTTGGCGATTTTTCTTCTTCATTTATATTATTGGCTTCCCCGACCCTCTCTTTTTCCTCAGAAACGCTTTCGGGAGATGAAGGGACCACCGTCAGCCTAACAGTAAAGCTTGTAGAAGCAAACAATACTCCAGTGAGCGCTAGAGTTGCATTTCTTGGGAGCTCAAGTTCAGCCAATCCTTCTGATTTTACCGGTGGATATGCCCCCCAAACAATCAGTTTTTCCGCTTCGGATGCCAGCGGGACTACCAAACACATTGAACTGAAGCTGAAAGATGATGGGTCGTTTGAAGGGGAAGAAAAGGCGGTTTTTCAATTACAAAATATAACGACCGGAACCATCGTTGATCCAGCCACGACCACCCTTACCATCCATGATGCCGATGCTCCGGATGTGGTAATTAATGAGTTTTTAGCGGATCCTCCCAGCGGCAGTGCCGGGGATGCAAATGGAGATGGAAGCCGGGATGGACATGACGATGAATTTGTCGAAATGGTAAATAATGGATCCGAAAATATTGATTTAACAGGTTGGCAGCTTTCTGATAATGGGGGAGGTTCTATTATCTACACCTTTCCGTCAGGGACGGTTTTACCCGCCGGCCGTGCAATAGTGGTATTTGGTGGTGGAAATCCGAAAGGTAATTTTGGTGGAGCCCGGGTTCAAACAGCTTCAGGGTTAAGTTTAAAAAATAGCAGTGGTCATGTTACACTCTTAGATAATAATGGTAATATAATTCAGGATGTATCATACGATGATAAAGCTGCTCATAACGAATCTATGACGCGTGATCCTGATATCACAGGAAACTTTGTCAGGCATTCCAATGCAACGGATGCAAAAGATGCAATCTATTCTCCCGGTACCAGGGTGGATGGTTCACCGTTTGGTACCAAGCACGCTATAGGTATTCGTGGTACCGAAGGATGGCGAATGGTTGCTTCACCTGTTCAGGATGCTACGTTTAGTGATTTCTTTGGTAACTTCTGGATGCAGGGGATCCCCGGATCGAATGATCCAGCAGGAAGTGGTACGATTTATTCCTGGGATGAGACTGGTGGCGGGGCCTTCACAGTACCAGGGGATATGAGTAACGATATGCAGGCGGGCAAGGGATATATCGTTTATTTCTTCAGGGATGATAAATTTAATACGCCGGGTATTCAGGGTGGATTTCCGAAAATTATTAACTCAGATAAGAACGAAAATTCTGGTTCTGTAAGTGTGAAGGTATCTGCTACTGATGCAGATCATTCAGGAAGTATAGATCATGGGGAAGGGTGGAATTTACTCGGCAATCCATTTGATACTGATATTTCAGTTGATAAGGTAATAAATCAACTTAAAAATGTTAGCTCCCAAATACAGGATCATGTAAAAGTCTGGGATCATTCTGCAGGTAGTGGGAATGGAGACTGGGTAGATCTGAATGATAAAGATCAAATAGCCCCTTTCCAGGCCTTCTTTGTGCGTTTTGATGCCCCCACAAGTGGGAGTGTTAATTTTGAAAAGTCTACGTTGGCAGCTAATAAAGGAACTGAATTTTATAAGCAGGTTGAGCCGGCTTACAAATTTAACCTGGAGTTACACGGGGATCAGTATTATGATACTTATCATGTGGAATTTAGAGACGATGGATCAGTCGATTTGAATCGCCATGACGCATATAAGCTTTCTTCATTGAATGCCAATTCTATTACCTTGTATAGCTTGCTTCAAAATAATAAGCTGCAGAAAAAGGTACTTCCTAAAAACTTGAAGTCAACAGTTGAAATACCATTGTCTTTTGATGCTTCAGGACGGAGAGCACTGGTATTCAAATGGAATAACATTGAGAGTATTCCAAATGACTGGAGAGTGATGCTGATTGATAAGAAAATGGATCGTAAGATCGATTTGAGTTCCAGCAAGGAATATCGGTTTACGGCATCGGAAGAGGAGCAAGCCAAGTTGAAATCAACTGATAATGAGAAAAAATTACTAAAGCAGATCGCACAGAACAATAACGCAAGGTTTGCGCTTTCTATACAGCCTGAACCTGGGAATACCAATACGTCTTCCAACGATTTGCCAGAGTCAGTTAAGCTTAATCCTAATTATCCCAATCCGTTTAATCCCACGACGAGAATTTCTTATGAAGTTACAAAGAAATCCAAGGTGACGCTGACTGTTTGGAACATGATCGGACAAAAGGTAGCTACGCTGGTGGATGGCGTTGTGGATCCCGGCGAGCATGAAGAAACTTGGAATGCTTCGAATATGCCCAGTGGTATCTATATCGCTCGTTTTCAGGTGGGAGGGAAGGTGTTTACCCGAAAGATGACACTTATTAAATAATTACTTTGAGGCATAAAGGCAGGTAATTTATTTATCTTTCATGCATGATGCACAAATATTAATATTTGGTTATGTATTCGACAAGGGGGGTATCTGGACAGGTGCTAGAATCGTAGATCTGAAAAATAAGGGATAATTTTTTGATATCACCAACTTTCTCTGTTTTTTTAATGAATCTTCATATCTTTAAAACTGTTATAATTATAGATTTAACCGCAATAAGAACGGAGTACTTTTTTAAATAAAGATGCAATATAAAAATATACATGGCATGGATGTGCCCGAAATAGGTCTGGGAACCTATAAGCTTCACGATAGAGAGTGTTTTAGGATAGTTCGATCGGCACTTGAAATTGGGTATCGTCATATTAACACAGCCCAGATGTATAAAAACGAAAGAGAAATTGGGGAGGCGCTTAGTGTATCTAACGTCCCCAGAGAAGATATTTTTCTGAGCACAAAGATTTGGCATACCAATCTGGATGCTGATGATGTGCTGCAAACCACAGAAGAAAGTCTTCAATATATGGATACCCCTTATGTCGATTTGCTGATGATTCACTGGCCCAATGAACAGTATGATTTGCGTGCCACAATCGAATCGATGTTGGTTTTAAGGGACCAGGGAAAGGCCATGAATATTGGAGTAAGCAATTTTCCACTTCATCTTTTAAAAAAGGTAAATGAGGAAATTCGAGCTCCGATTTTTTGTAATGAAGTCGAGTTTCATCCTTTTATCGATCAGCTGGATCTTCTGGATTATGCCATTGATAATGATATCTTGATAACGGCATATAGCCCGTTGGCAAAGGGAGAAGTTATGAATAATCAGGATATTCAGGAGATTGCTCAAAAATATGGGAAATCTCCGGCTCAGATCGCATTACGATGGCTTATCGAACAGGAAAACGTTGTGGCTATTCCGAAGGCGTCCAGCGAAGCGCATCTGAAGGAGAATTTTGATGTATTTGATTTTTATCTGGAAGATGAAGATTTCGATCGGATTGATCAGCTTCAGAAATCTACTCGACTGGTTAACCCAAGCTTTGCTCCCAACTGGGGATAGTATGGGGTTTGATAATTATGGCTCAATACTAAGGAATACAAATCTTGCTAGTTTAAAAAAATTATCAAGATAAGTCCTGTTACCGTCCGGACGCTGTGGTTATGGTCGGGCGGATAAGACAGGATGTTGGACCCTGTTTTTGCTCCCTAAATGTAGCTTTTGACTTGTTTTACATCGAAGTCAGGTTAACTTCGTAAGAGCTAGGGCTAATGTGTTGTTGTCTGATTTTCGTTTGATTTTGTGGTTGTATTCTATCTTATCATTTTGCTTAGTCGGCCTATTGCCCTGGGCAATTACAGAATCCCCTAAAACCGATTCAGCCATAAATTTGATATCAACATAATTTGCTTTTGAATTCTCGGGCAGACATGACAAGGCCCATTCTATATAGCGAACGTTATTTACATGATTATTGAGATCAAGATCGGTTTTTCGAACGTTATATGTTTGTTCGGAGTCAGGATTACCAATTTCGGAGTAATTACTGTTCAGAATCGGTAGGACATGGTCAATTCCTTTCGGTGCCATTTGCAATATTGTTTTGGGAATACGAACCGGACGCCGGTTTTCGATATTCATTATTAACCAATAACTAAGCGATTGGCCAATGATATTTTCTTCGGCATCAAAAATTTGAAAATCTCGATAAGCCCGGAGTCCATCTCCACTCGACGGCCATGTTTTTATGATAATGGTTTCTCTCCATTGGGGGAATCGATCAATCTTAACAACTAAACGATGTAGTACCCAAGTCATCTTTTTTTCCCGGAGATCGGTAATGTCAAAATGTAATTTTTGGGCATGATTTCCGGCAATTTCCTGTAATAAATTACAGATTGCAGGGAGCGTGGCCTTTTGATTAGAATCTATTTCGGAAGCTCTGATTTTAAATTTCTCTTGGTAGGTAATATCGCTTTTGGTCATGCTTGATATTTGATGATTCAAAATGTTCAAAGTACGACTTCTGCGTCGTTTTTGAAATCTAATGAACCAAGAATACCTTTTAAAGGACTTTGCCAAAGTTGACATTTGAGGACGTGTCCGACTACCGATGGATCGGGATGACGTAGGGAGAGTATTTTTTTTATTGCTAAACACTGTCATTCCGAGGTGTGCCGAGGAATCTCAAGCGTTGACAGTGGTCAGATTAAAAAAACTTATTGTATTTGAGACCATGTCCGACTCTCGGCGGATCCCTCACCCCATAAAGGCGATTCGGGATGACTTTATTGGTTTGGAAAAAATAAAACAGCCTTCCTATGCCATCAGGATACTGGACGAAGACCAAAGGCCGGTGGGTAAGATGACGAGTAGGTACCAGGGGGCACGCAGAGCGTACGAATGGTTTCCACCGCAGAGCAGTGGAAACGAGATATATTTTATTTGTAGGTTCTGTCGCTCTTCGGCGATCTCCTTGTCCGACGTTCTTGTCCTAAGAGGCAGCCCAACCTGAGAGCAGCAAGAAACGAAACGAGATAGAAAAACATTACTGCTCGGCTCTTTCAAACGTCTACGTTTGGAAGTAATCAGCACTAGTATAGTTGCATCAAACGTGGACGCTGGAGATACAGCCTTATATTTACTTCGTTGGGGGGGCTGCCGAATACTCATCTCTGGTTCCAGGGCATAGCTCTCAACCGACTACCTGACTACCTGAGTCGTCATTTTGAGCGTCCAACTTGCCAGACACGACTGCCCCAGCGTTTGATATCATCCAGAATAAGATAAATGGCTGGCAGCATAATCAGCGTGACGAGCGTTGAAAAAGTCAATCCACCCACGATAGCTCTGGCCATAGGAAAGTAGGGCGGACCATCTCCGCCAATTTGTGTCGTGCCAAAGCACAAAGGTAATAATCCGAGCACAGTCGTACCCGCAGTCATAAGGATGGGACGCATACGGTCTTTGCCACCTTTGACAATGGCTTCCATTCGGGACATACCAGAAAGGCGTAGCTGGTGAATATGATCGATGAGGACAATGCCATTATTGACGACAATCCCCATCAAAATGAGGATGCCAATCATTGCCATAAATGAGAAGGTTGTACCCGTAACGAAAAAGAACCAAAACACACCGACTACCCCAAAGAAAATGGAGGTAATGATACTGGAGGGGAAGAGGACAGACTCGAACAGTGATGCCATCACCAGGTAAATAAGAAACATAGCCAGGAACATGTTAACGAGCATCTCATCCATCGCCTGTTGGTCTTCCTGGAAACTGCGTCCCTGGCTCCATCCGTAGCCGGCCGGGTAGTTGATTTGGTCCATAATGGGGAATATCCGCTGCTTGGCTTTATCCATCGTTATTCCGTCCAGATTTATAGTGATACCCAGCGAAGTTTGCCGGTTCTCGCGCTGGATAGTCCTCGGCCCGGTACTGATTCGATAATCGGCCAAAGTAGCCAGTTTTACGGATTTATTTTTCCCAACACTTACCGGCAATTTCATTAGATCATCCAGATTTTTTCGGTCGGATTTACGAAGTGCCAGCACCACATCTGTTTCTCCCTGTTTCCCACGAACCCGACGCAGATTTATGCCCCGCATGGAATTGGAAATCAGGTTCGCTACTTGTTCACTTGACACATTCATACTACGGGCCCGTTCCCGATCGACAACAACCTGTACTTCTTCGGTGCCGGTCTCGGCTTCCGACCGAACGTCAGCTAATCCAGGCACGCTTTTCAGACGGCGCACGACCTCATCGGCTAAATTTGTCAGCACTTCAGATGACTCCCCGATGACAAATACCCGGAGTTTATCGCCACCGGTGCGATCGCGATATTCGAACGATGGAGAACCAATAGCTAATTTTGGCAGATGTTCGCCAATCTCCTTTTTGATGGTTTTTACATCTTTTTCAGCCTCGTCATCATCCGTGAGCAATATCGTTGAGGTAGCATTACCCGGTTCGTAATAGGAATAGACGGCATCAATCTCGAATTTCTTTTTATGATCGTACAAGTACTGCTCGATTCTACTTACCGATTTTTCGACCCGATCCAGCGTGTAGGTATCATTCAAATTGTAATGCAAATACAGTTCCCGCGATTCCGATGAGGGAAACATGTCAATTTTGGTAAATTTCATGGGGATGGCGACGCTGATTAGCGTACCGAGAATCAGAAATACGGATAGATAGCGGCGTTCAAGGAGCCAGGCCAAAGCATTGGCATATACATTCTCCAGCCGGTCGATTATTCGCTTTTTCTCGGTCTTTTTGGGTGGTTTTATACGGGATGTCAGCAGGGGGATAACCGTCAATGAAATAAGCAGTGAGGCGGAAAGAGCCAAAATAATTGTGATGGCTACATGATAGAGTTGAACCGCAATCATTGATTGTTTACTGATGATGTTGGGCAGAAAAACAATGATCGTAGTCAATGTGCCGGCAGTCACAGCCATAGCTACTTGCTTTACTCCCAATTTTACGGCTTCGGTTTTATCCTCCATCAGGTTTTGATTGCGATGGATATTTTCAGTGACGACGACCGCGTTGTCAACAAGCATCCCCACAGCCAGCATCAACCCCATCATTGAAAGGATGTTCAGCGTGAGCCCCATGAAATAAAGCAGACCCAGGGTTACAATTAATGAGAAGGGGACTGCCAGCGCTACAATCAATGTGGTACTGAGACGTCTCAAAAAGAGGTAAAGAATGAGGATGGAAAAGAAGGCTCCCATCAGCCCGGCTTTCAGCAATTCCGATAGTGAGCTAATGATACCCGCAGCCTGATTATTCATCTCATAAATGTTGATGCCGTGCATCTCAGGCAGCTTGTTCACTTTGTCAATTTGTGCGAGTACGCGATCTGCAACGTCCACCGTGTTGGCACCGGATTCTTTATACACATCTAAACCAATAGCATATTTTTGATCAAGATGACGACCGTATTCCCTGTCGGGGGTTCCGTAAGCTACCGTAGCAATATCCCCCAGGCGCAGGTGGTGGGGACCAACGACGAGGTTGGCGAACTCTCCGGGGGTAGTGATTTCTCCCGTCGGACGGACCAGAAAACGTTTATTCGAATCATCAATTTTACCGGCAGATAATGAAAAGTTACTCCCGCCCAAGGTTTGTACGAGTTGATTAAGATCTACATTATGTGCCTCCACACGATCCGGAATTAGCTCAATACGAATCTGCTTTTTCTCGACTCCATACAAATCCACTTTTGCCACTCCGTTGATGCGCTCAATGCGCCGTTTAAGATTCCGGTCCAGCAGATCGTAAGCATTCGAGAGGTCGCGGTTGCTGGAAATTCGCAAATTCATCATCGGAGTATCTTGTGCAGAGAACTTATTGATATGGAATCGCTCCATATCGTCCGGTAACTGATTGCGGATGCCATCAATTTTTTCTTTGATCTCCAATGATTTTAAGCGTATATCAGTGCCCATATCAAACTCCACAAAAATACCCGCCTGGTTCTCACTTGAACTTGAGCTCATTCTTTTTATTCCCCCGATGGTAGCCAGGGCCTCCTCAATAGGGCGGGTAATTGTTCTCTCGACTTCTTCGGGTGTAGAGTTGGCGTAGGGCACCGATATGTAAGCTCCGGGATACGAGATGTCCGGAAAATATTCCAGTGGTACGAGCCGGCTTGCGATGATCCCGATAACCAGGAAACTGATAAAAATCATGATTGTGGTTACCGGACGACGAAGGGAGATATCCGTTAATTTCATGATACTCCTCCTTCATTTGATCCCGGACTGGCAGAAGCTTCGGACTTACTGTAGACTTTTCGATCCATAATCGCATATACTACCGGGATGACCACCAGGGTCAACATAGTAGAGAATACGAGTCCGGAGATAACGGTTATGGCCATGGGAGCACGGAGTTCGGCCCCGTCACCAATCCCAATAGCCAGTGGTAACAAACCAAGTGTGGTAGTGAGTGTTGTCATCAGGATGGGACGCAATCGTGATTTTCCTCCTTCGAGGATAGCCTGGATTTTACCGATACCGCGTGCCCGCATCTGGTTGATAAGGTCGATCAGTACAATCGCGTTATTCACAACTATACCGGCTAGTAAAATCAGACCGATAAAGACGACTACGCTGATTGACGAACCCGTGACCCAGAGTCCCAGGATGGCCCCAACCAGTGCCAGCGGAATCGTGAAGAGGATAATAAAGGGATGGAGCAGCGATTCGAACTGCGAGGCCATCACCAGGTAAACTAAAAATACAGCCAGTGAAAGAGCAAAAATGAGTGAACGGAATGATGCCGCCATCTCTTTATTCTGTCCGGTAACCTGGGCTTGTAAGCCGGTGGGCATCGCTGTTTGATCGATAATGCCCTGAATGTCTTCTGCAGCTGTCGCCAAATCCCCATAGTTAAGGTTGGCAGAAACGATAGCCACCCGTTGTTGATCCACCCGGCGTATCTCACTCGGTCCGGTCGTGACGTTGATATTAGCAATGCTGGAAAGGGGGATCGGCGATTTACTATTGGGATTGATGATCAAATTTTGGATATCCGAAACGGAGGATCGATCCTTCTTTTGGGCTCGTACCAGGACATCGATCTTACGGTCTCTCCACGAATAGCGTGTAGCTACATCGCCGCGGACTTTACTCACAACGAGATTGGCAACATCATGAACTTGCAGGCCAAGCGCAGCGGCCTTTGGACGATCGAAAGTAATTTGGATTTCCGGACTTCCTTGCTCCATCGTAGATTTTACGTCGGCAAAACGGTCGTTCGCCCGCATTTTTTGCAGGATACGGCCACTGACTTTTTTAAGATCGTTTAAGTTGTACCCGGATACCTCAATTTCAACCGGCGTCTTAAAAGTAAAGAGGGCAGGGCGAGAAAATTTATATTCCAATCCCGGGATGCGCTGCAAGTCGTTTCGCAGATTATTCATTGTGCTTTCTTCAAGAGATCGTCCCGCACCATTTTTTAGTTCAACATTCATTTCTCCCCGATTTTCACCCCCTTCATTGGGATTGGAAGTCATCTTGTTTCCGGTACCGGCTACCGCAAATGTGGTATGAACTGGTTTCACCTGCTCGGCTGCGACTTGTATGGTTCGAAGAGCTTTGTCTGTTTGCTCGATGGGCGTTCCCGGGGGCAATTGAAATTCAATATTAAATTCACCCTGAGACAACGATGGAATCAATTCCATCCCCAGCTGGGGCACAAGCAACAATGATCCGAATAACGATAAAAAGGCAAAGGCGATTACAAAAATACGATGCCGCAGGGCCCATCTGAGCACACTTGGGTAGCCATTTTCGATCTTGTTATATCCCTTTTCAAAGGCATTCAGAAAAGGACTCAGAACAAATAGAATAGCCTTGCTGATACTTCTGAAAAAGACGGTTAAAAAATAGACAATCTTAGTAGGGACAGTCTCAAACACAAAGATACGAGCTATACGCATCCACCGGCCGACTTTGGTCTTGGGTTCACGAAGTTCAGCCTTTTTTATAGTTGACTTTTCTCGTCCGGCCAGAGACGATAACATGGGAATCAATGTGATGGCAACAATCAGTGAAGCCAGCAGAGAAAAAGTTACGGTTAAGGCCTGATCACGGAAAAGTTGTCCCGCAATTCCATGGACAAAAACCAGTGGAAAGAAAACAGCTATGGTAGTGAGGGTAGAGGCGATAACGGCTGTTCCGACCTCACTAGCTCCATCTTTAGCGGCTTGCAAGGGACTCTTCCCCATATTGCGATGTCGTGATATATTTTCCAGCACCACAATGGAGTTGTCCACAAGCATACCGATTCCAAGAGCGATACCTCCCAGCGACATAATATTGAGCGTGATATCATTGCCGTACATAAGGTTAAAAGTGGCAATAACCGAGACCGGAATAGAAAGAGAAATGATAATGGTGGCCCAAAAATTTCTGAGAAAGAGATAGAGAATGATAATAGCTAAAATACTCCCGATAATTCCCGCATTTACGACTTCATTAACGGCTGATGAAATAAACGTCGATTGGTCATAAACCTTAGTGATTGCCATTCCACCCGGTAAATGATTATTCACACTCTTCATTTCGGCTTCCACATTCTTGGCCACATTAACGGTGTTAGCATCCCCTTCTTTGTAAATGGCTATCTCTACCGCCTCTTGTCCGTTCAGGCGCGTAATGGCTTCCCGCTCCTTATATCCCTGGGTGATGGTAGCCAGATCTTTCAAATATACGGGAGTCCCATTTCGAGTAGTGACAACCACATTCCGAATATTGTCGATGGTTTGAAACTGATTGAGTGTACGAACGAGATACTGCTGTGTACCTTCTTCAAGTCGACCACCCGAGAGGTTTACATTCTCCGCTTTAAGAACTTGCGTTACTTGTTCTATGGGGATATTCAAATGTGCCAGCCGATCCTGGTTGATGGAGACTTCAATTTCATCTTCCAGACCACCACTGATTTTCACCGAAGCGACACCATCGGCAGATTGCAATTCTTTTTTTACTTGTTCATCTGCAATACGTCGAAGCTTTTTAAGCTTATTAATTTGATCTTCTTGCGCTTCTTGATCCTTGTAATTAACTAAATCTACTTTTTTATCCTTATCCGTCTGCCCATCCTTAATGAAAAAAGCATAACGCATAATTGGATCCAGCGTAGGATCAAAGTGCAGGATTACCGGTCGGTCGACTTCGAGAGGCAGCTGCAGAGCGTCGATTTTTTCTCGTACGTCCACACTGGCGAAATCCATATTGGTTCCCCATGCAAACTCGAGCGTCACATCCGATTGTCCGGCACGGGAAATAGATCGTACTTGCTGTACATTCTTTACAACCCCCAGGGCTTCTTCAATAGGTTTGGAAACCAGATTTTCTACTTCAGCCGGGGCGGCTCCTTTGAATTCAGTACGAACCGTAAGCGTAGGATAGCTGAGCTCCGGCAGCAGATTTATCTTCAATCGGCTAAGCGAAACAAAGCCAAACAGGATAATCCCGATAGTAAACATCGATATAGTCACTTTACGCCGGGTAGAGAAGTCGATCAATCTCATAATTTACATCCCTATTTTAGGTTAGAAAAACTGTTCCAGATGGATATTTCACCATATACCATTAGAATGATACGACTTCTACCAAGGCACTATCCTGAAGACTGCTTTGGCCAATAGTGACTACGGAATCTGCTGCTGTTAATCCCTTCATAACTTCAATATTATCCCCATCTACATAACCTGTATTAACCGTTCTGCGAAAGGCCATCTTATGGTTAATTACATACACGCTGCTGATTCCATCTTCTTTCATAATAGCATCCTTGGGGATCATAACCGTATTTTTATGTGTATTATACACGATTCGAACCCGTCCGAACATTCCGGGCTTAAGCTGTCTCGATTCATCTTTTATCGAGATAGTCACTTCAAAGGTTCCGGTTTCCGGATCAACCGTGGGACTTATTCGTAATATTTGTCCTTCGAATGTTGTCCCTTGTACAGCATCAACCTGAATAAGCGTTTGTTGGCCCGTTTTGAGTTTGCTCAACTCATGTTCCGGAACGTTTAATACGGCAAGCAGTGGATCAAAATCAGTAATCTTAAATGCTTGCTGATTGACGTCAATCATATTACCCACCTTAATCAAACGATCGGAAATAACCCCACTTATAGGAGCTTTAATCTGAGAATATTCTACCTGCAGTTTGGCCAGCTCATAAGCAGATTTTTGAGCTTGATAGTCATATTTAGCACTTTCAAATTCCTGGGCACTGATTAGATTTTTATTGTAGAGTTCTTCCTTTCTTTTTAAGTCATTTTGAAGACGATCCATTGTGGCCTTCGCTTTGGCAGCCTCCAGAGCCAGTTGTTCATCTTCGAGTGTAGCTAAAATGTCGCCTGCCTTAACATAGTCACCCTCTTCAACGGCCAGTGTCTTAACGATACCCTTTACTTTAGCAACAACCATAGCCTCTTGCTCGGCCTCCAAAGTGGCTGTGCTGGAGTAGTAGGCGGAAATATTACCTTTTTGTACACTTGCCACCTGAACCGGAATTGCAGAGGTGGAATCCTTTTTACTAAGATTCTTTGACTTCATCTCAGAACTGCATGAAGAAGTAAAAATGATGGCTGAAAGGAGAATGCCTAAAGCAACCCATCTGACTGAATTATTCATAGTTTGAAATCCCGATTTTTAGTTTCTCCGGTTAGGAATATTTGTTTAATCGTACGTCGGGATTCTCAAAAGGTTGCGATTAAAAATGTCATACACTAGTTTAAAGTGGCTATATGTATAAAAGATAGAAGTACGTTGCTTATTTGGAAATAAGTTCTATAAACAAAATTTACGGATGGGTTTGAAAAAAGTGTTTAGCTGCGCATGAAGATTTGAATGTCGGGTATTAACGTCTTTGAATGAAGCATATTGATTTTAATCATAATGCGAATTCAATGTCAGTTCTATGCTAAAAATAAAAACTGCAGTATTATCTCTCTATAACTCCAGTTCTTCATTACTTTTCTTCATACTCACGATCCCACTCCTTTTGGCTTCCTGTAAGGGGCCCAAAGGCCCGGAAGGTCCAACAGGCACCAAAGGCCCGGAAGGTCCTCAAGGTGAACAGGGTCCGGGAGCTAAAGTTTATAATGTGAATCTGGCAAACCACATTGATTCTACAGCAATTGGTAATTTTACTACTAATGGTGCCGGAGACACTACTGGTCTTAAGTGGGGTGTACGGATTGATACCACATTGACCGGGATGAACATAACGGACACTATGTTTGTACAAACCTATGTTCAAATTCCTGACAGGGGATATCGTCAAGGTCCGCTCGAAATGGTTTATAGGAATAATGACGGGATGCTTAAGCTTGATTCAGTAGGAGTAGAGAGCGAAAATTATAGTCAGCTTAAATATGATCTTGGAAGTGAATTGGGGAGCAACAATCTTGAAGCACCCCAGCAGATGAGCAAGGAAAACAGAGCGTTTTATTGGTCTGCTCCTGACAATAACGGATATATCCAGTTTATGGTGGATAATGATACTGCTACTGCCAGAATAAGGGAGCGCAATGTAACGCCATCGACCAAATATGAATCGATACTTTATTCGGTTGCAGATCATACATCAATTCCACTTGACAACGATCTGTCAGATCCATCTGCTAATACCTACCCTTTCGCCGATATTAATGGGAGTGTTCGATATATGCAACAGACTACAGATTTGACAGCACTGAAGGATTCTCTTGGATCTGATCTGTATCATGCTTCTATTGGCTTTGTATATGTGTATACAAGTTTTTTAGGAAACACCAAGATCAGCAAGGTCATGCATGGTCCGAATCCTACACGTGTTGAAATTCATGTTCGCTCATCCTGGAACTCTGACAGTATATCAGTTGCCGGTGTTGTCAAAGGTATGAATTATGGGAATGATGAAACAGTTTATATGTCCAAACCAGTGAACATACGTATTGCAGTTACGGGAGGCGAAATGGCCAAGAAGATGGAGAGCGGCCAGAAAGTACCTTTCCAGGAAGTACTTGATGCTGCTAATAAGTAGTAATATTTGCATAACATCAGATAATAAGCGAAGCCGGGTTTATTTCTTCCGGCTTCGCTTTTTTAATTTCTCTTATAGTTACCTGAGAGTCTTGGCTCTGAATTCTTTTAAAGAAAAAAATATAATCGACAATGCCCCTCCAACAAGTATTGGCTTATGTTGCCTAATACCGTTATCATTATAGCGTTGCTAAAATTTTAATCTACTGATTTGATGCAGGTCCGTATCTCCTGATTTAAGGAAACGGTTAAAACGGGAATCCGGTGATCCTAATGTTATAGGGATAGTCCGGAGCAGTCCCCGCTGCTGTAAACTCTTTGAAGTTTCGATCTTGTCGCACCACTGTCCTGATTGTTATCGGGGCGGGAAGGAAGTTGAAACAGAGTGAGCCAGAAGACCTGCCTGCATTGATGAGGAAAAGCTTTCGGGAGAAAAGCTGTACCAATGATATTAAAACGATTTTTTTATCTTTTCTTAGAAGGTCTTATAAAACGAATCTCATTAAATTGTCATCGAGTCCACCGGCTGTCAGGTTGGGGCGTAGAGATTGCCGCACTTCGCAACGACACGGGTAGGGTTCGAGATAGTCTTTTATACTGTTGCTTGTTGACGGTAATCTTTGTTTTTGGAATAACCGCTTGCCAATCTTCGGCGCAGAAACAACAGTCGAAGCCGCAAAAAACAAAGGCTGTTTCTTTTTCAGGGCAGGTTCATGCCAAATATGCGAAAGGTTTTCGTATCACTTACCACAAAAATTACAAGCTGCTTGAGGTACTGAATCCTTCCCAGAAAAAGGTGGATACACTTCGGTATGCTTTGATTCCCCGTGATCTTTTAGACAAGGTCAGCGTACCGGATACACGCAAAATCCCAATCCCCATAAAAAGTATGATCGCCACTTCTACAACCCATGTGGCCCTGACTGAAATGCTGGATGCCACGGACATCCTCAAGGGGGTTGTTGGCGCAAAATATGTGTATAGTCCAAAAGTGCGGGGTATGCTAAAAAAGGGGAAGATCAGTAGCTTTCCGATGGGCCAATTTAACAAGGAGGTGGCATTGAATATGCAGCCTGATATTGTAATGGTGTCAGGTGGACAAGCCTCCCAGTTTGATAATTACAGGGTTTTGATGGATGCCGGCATTAATGTGCTGGTAAACGCCGATTGGTTGGAGACGACTCCGCTGGGAAAGGCGGAATGGGTTAAAGTGATGGGAGCTTTGTTGAATAAAGAGAAAGCTGCAAACAAGGATTTTTCGGCTGTCGCTCAACGCTATAATGATTTAAAAACGTCAGTCGATGGCTTGCATGCCAGGCCGCTTCTCATTGCCAACATGCCATACAAGGGGGCATGGTTTGTGCCCGGTGGCGACAGCTACAATGCTACTTTTTTTAAGGATGCCGGGGCCCATTATCCCTGGTCGGATTCCCATCAAACAGGAGGGATGCGAAAGGATTTTGAGGTGGTCTATCAGGAAGGATTGAAGGCGGATGTTTGGATCAATCCAGGGGCAGCTAAAACTAAAGAAGGTCTTTTAGCCAAAGATTCCCGATTCAAGGATTTTAAGCCATTTAAAACAGACGAAATCTACAATAACAACCGGCGTATGAGTCCTACGGGAGGTAATGATTTTTGGGAATCGGGCGTTGTGCATCCTGATCGGATATTGGCTGATCTGGTGAAGATTTTTCATCCGGATATAGTAGCCGATCATCAATTTTACTATTACCGGAAAGTACGATGAAGACCTCTCAATCGGCATATATTTCAGAGCATAAGAGAACAGGGATGCGTCCGCTCTACCTCGGACTGTTGCTCGGGGGTGTTGTGGTATTTTTTATGCTCAATTTGATGTTGGGCTCGGTAGATATCCCTTTGGTAGATATCCTGAAAATTCTTGTGGGTAGAGAGTCGACCCATCTTGCGTGGCAAAAGATTATCATCAATATTAGGATACCGAGGGCTCTGACAGCTATTTTAGCAGGCAGTGCACTGTCAGTCGGGGGACTTCAAATGCAAACTTTCTTTCGAAATCCGTTGGCAGGTCCATCGGTACTGGGAATTACGTCCGGAGCAAGTTTGGGCGTTGCCATTGTGATGCTGGCCGCCGGCACGATTACAAGCATCTTTGCTATCCAGCAGCTTTCTGCGCTGGGCGGTTGGATTATTATCGGAGCCGCCAGCCTTGGTTCAGCAGCGGTACTTTTGCTCATTTTATTGATATCCCTGAAAGTTCGGGATAATGTGACGTTGCTGATTATCGGTCTGATGATTGGCAATATTACCATCGCGATGGTGAGCATCTGGCAGTATTTCAGTCAGCCGGAGCAGATCCGCGATTACCTGATCTGGACATTCGGAAGCCTGGGAGGTGTACCACTGAACCGCCTGTGGATTTTAGCTATAGCTGTCGTCGTCGGTGGGCTCATTGCTGTGGGGATGTCGAAATCACTTAACGGATTGCTCCTGGGCCAAAACTACGCCCAAAGCATGGGTATCCCGGTCTCTTCGTCCCGCATTTGGATTATTGCCAGCACGAGTATACTGGCCGGGAGTGTCACGGCTTTCTGCGGCCCCATTGGTTTTGTTGGGATTGCCGTGCCCCATCTGACACGGTCTTTGCTTGGTACCAACGATCACCGGGTACTTATTCCCGGCACGTTATTGATGGGAGCAATACTAATGCTGGCCTGCGATATTGTGGCCCAGGTACCAGGTAGCAGCACAACATTGCCCATAAGTGCTATCACATCATTAATAGGATCACCGGTAGTGATATGGGTCATCATCAAACGGAAAAATCTGCAGGCTTCCTTTTCATGAAAGAGCAGTCCATCATATCGACTGAGGACTTGAAGATTGGTTTCCTTCCCCAACGAGCGATGAAATCAGCCAAGGTCGTGGCACAGCAAATTAATGTAGCACTGAAGGGCGGCCAGGTTGTTTGTCTGCTGGGGCCCAACGGCTCTGGCAAATCGACCTTAATTAGGACGTTGTCCGGACTTCATGCCCCGCTGGGAGGAACTATTCAATTGGGGGGACATGATCTGACCCGCTTTTCGATTAGACAGGCGGCTCGGGAAATCAGCACAGTCCTGACTGATCGGTTAACCGTTGGCAACCTGAGTGTCTATGAATTGGTTTCGTTCGGGCGCTCACCTTATACGGGCTGGTTTGGTTCACTTACCCCAAAGGATAATGAGATCATCGAGTGGGCGATTGAGGCCACGGGTATTGAGCAGTTTATCGACCGGGATGTATTGCATCTGAGTGATGGAGAGCGACAAAAAGTGATGATCGCCCGAGCACTGGCCCAGGATACATCAGCGATTCTACTGGACGAGCCGACGGCCCATCTTGATTTGCCCAATCGGGTGGAGATTATCCGGTTGCTACGGGAACTGGCTCGTGAAACGCAAAAGGGAATTCTGCTTTCTACTCACGAACTGGATTTAGCGCTAAAAGCGGCCGATCATTTATGGCTCATCAATATGAAAGGAGAAGTCTTTACCGGTACGCCCGAGGATTTGGTGCTGGATGGCACCTTTGAATCGGTCTTTGAACAGGACAGCTTTGATTTTGACCGTGCTACGGGGTCGTTTACACTGCATCAACCGACCAAACAACCTGTCAATATTTATGGGGATGAAGTGGCCGTATTCTGGACCCGAAGAGCTCTGGAAAGGGAAGGGTATAGAGTGGATGATTCAAATGGTAACTCATTACAAATTGAAGCATTAAGCAGGGAAGGTAGATTGGAATGGACGCTTTTAAAAGAAAGTAATGAGTTAAGCTGCGGCTCGGTTGAGGAGTTGATCGATAAACTAAGGGAAATTACACAATTGGTTGATGCCGATTGAGATTGAAATGGTTTAATAGGATAGGGACGTATTGCAATAAATCCCTGGCAGTGAATCAGTCCCTTTTGGGCCGAAATAGTCCTTAATGTGTTGTGTTTTGAGAGCATAGTACTCCCGAGGGTAAGGTAAACCTGATTACATTGGGGCACCCTATTTGCCTTTATCAAGGTTTTGCTTGTGTTTGTACTATCGAAACCAAGCTTCGATCGACATGTTCACGAACATTTTGATTTATTGTCCGCACCCTGTATCTTCAGAGGTGCATTGGTTCCGACTTCGCGTCGGATTAAAAGGGAATCCGGTGAAAATCCGGAGCATTCCCCGATGCTGTAAGTTCCAATAAGCTTTTGATCTTTCTAGAACCACTGATCCGCCAGCTGGCGGACGGGAAGGTCGTCAAAAGCGGAACGAGCCAGAAGACCTGCCAGTGTTACGACATTCGTAGCTTTCGGGAGAAAAGCGAAGAATAAATGTCGTCGCTGGTTTTCAGGACGTATTTATCCTTTCTTCTTGATGTCCCAAAGGTACGAATGATGAATTCATCATCATTTGTAACCTAATAAAGAATAATATGAACATTATTAAATCAACAATCTTCAGGCTTTTCGCCTTAACACCTTTTCTATGCTTTTCAACGACATTATTTGCCCAGCAAAACGACACGAGTACACCACCTGACTCGGGCAAAGTTTATTCAATGAATGAAATTATAGTCAGTGCCAGTCGGTATAAAGAATCCCCCTCTACCGTTGGTCGCAATGTTACCGTCATTGATCAATCCGAAATCCAAAATTCAATTCACAATACGGTTGGGGGACTTTTATCTCAACAACAGAGTGTACATATTGTCGGAAATAATCAGACAACGGGTTCGGTGCAGAGTCTGTTTTTGAGAAATACAAACAGTAACCAAACCGTTGTGATGATTGATGGCGTACGAATTAGCGATCCCTCCACGGCGGGGAATAGCGTAAACTTATCCGAATTGTCATTAGCCGGCGTAAAACGCATTGAAATTGTGCGCGGATCTCAAAGTACATTATATGGTTCCTCCGCTATTGGTGGGGTTATTAATATCATCACAAAGAAATACCAAACGAAGGGACTTCATTTTAATCTGGATACTGAGAATGGTGGCCTTAAATCCGGGGTTTATTCCATGCGTAATAATTTGTCTGTCAGTGGTGCTTTGTCCAATGGATTATATGCCGATGTAGCTGTATCGCAGAATTATACCAATGGCTTAAATGCTACGGTTGATACAACCGGCGGCACCGGTTTAAATCCTCAGGATAGAGACGGTTTTCGGAAACTGGATTTTTATGGCAAGGCCGGGTATCACAGCAAGAAGCTGGATATTTATGGATCCTACCGGCATGAACATCAGCACCTGGGCGTAGATCAGGGTGCTTATCAAGATGATAATAATGCCTACCAGAATTTCGGACGAAATTTATTTAATTATGGTGCTTCTTCACAACTAACAAGTAAGTTGTCTGTAAAATTAGAAGGAGCCTATTCAACGCTGAATCGTGGTTTTGTGAATGATTCTTCTATTGTGAATCAACAGGGAACATACAAATATGACCATATCTACACAGCGTCGCATGGTATAGCATCACTTTGGCAAAACGGATTGACGGCGACTTACGAATCTCAAGATGCTAAATTTATTGTAGGATTGGAGTCTAATCACCAGACGATGAACAACCGCGGCCGTACCTATAATAGTGCTTATAATTACAAATCGATTACCGATCTTGATTCGCTTAATTTAAGTGAGACGACCAATAGTGTATTTGTACATACCGATTTGAGCGGGTCGCTCTTGAGTGATCATCTGGATGCCTTTTCCCTGGTTTTAGGCAGCCGCTTGGCGCATCACAATCAGTTCGGTTCACATCTGACGTATGAAATTAATCCCAGCGTTCAGATAGCATCTTCAGCATTGATTTACGGAGCGATTACCACCGGATTTAATGCCCCTTCGCTATATCAGCTTTATGCGCCACAAAAATCATACGGCGCGTATACTAATCGGGGAAATAAAAGCCTGGAGCCTGAAGAGTCCGTATCATACGAATTGGGATGGAAGCAGCAGCTTAACCGTTTTATTCATTTTGATTTATCCCTTTTTCGAACAGATATAAAAAATGTGATTGAATATGTTTATTTGTGGGACGGAAACACGCCAATGTCGAATCTTTCTTCCAAGGATTATTTGGGAGATACGTACATAAATGTTTCCCGCCAGCATATCAATGGAGTCGAATTGGGATTACATATTCAGCCACTTTCCAAGGTTACCTTGTCGGGCAATATGACGTATACAAAATCTAAAATAGTATTTGCCCCGAGTGATATCAATAAATCGTACACCGGTAAAAACCATGTGCAAATTTACGAAAGTGGCGCTTTTGTGAATGATAAAAAGACCGAAGATGGACTGACGCGCCGGCCAAATTTTTCTGCTAATTTACATCTTGTTTATCGACCGACGAACAAGTGGCGGCTGAGAATCAGCTCACAATATGTCGGCAAGCGCGACGATATATATTACAGTTCCAATTTAGGGCCGTATGGCGCGCTGGATCGCTCAAAAGTTAACGGTTACAATTTGATGGATATTCAGGCCCAATACCAACTGACATCGAACATCAATGTTGGTGCAAAGGTGGAAAACATTTTTGATACCCAGTATTACGAGATCAAGGGCTACAATACGCAGGGCAGAGGCATCTTTTTAAAGGCCTCATTTAATTACTAAAGAATACCTTCGCCTATTGAAAATAGGACTTGAAGAAGACCTTGCCCGCTCGCTGGGTTTGCGAGCTGGTAAGTATAGTAGTTCTGGCAGTATTCTATCCAGCGGGTGGCCCCACAAGCCGCAAGCTGGACTGCCACTACTGCGTACAGGGGCAGGGCATCCTGTCAATCAGTTATCCACAAAGTTATCCACATTTGCCTGTTTTGGGCAAAAGAAATTGTGACTTCCGAGCGTTATAAAAGGGACTAAATGTGGATAACTTGGACAATTTGTGGAAAAGTTTTCCTTGCCCTAAAGCAGTAGTCCTTTATATTTAATTGATGTGGGAGTCGTCATTATTAGTGCATTTTTGAAACCTACCATTTAGTCAAAATTTTTATTCAAGATATCGGAGATATTATATGAAATTTACACGATTTTATACTCAGGAAGAGTGGGACAGCCCGTTTGGAGATATGAAATTTGAGAGTCGAAAATCAGAAATTAAAAATCCAGATGGGTCGCTTGTTTTTTCGATGGATGAAGTGATTGTGCCCGAATCGTGGTCGCAGGTATCTACTGATGTTATTGCTCAAAAATACTTCCGAAAAGCAGGGGTTCCGCAAAAGACCAAAAAGATAAAAGAAAAGGGAGTGCCGGAATGGTTACAGCGGTCCGAAGCCGATGAAAAAGCGATGAAGGATATTTCCGAAGATGAACGATATGGCAGTGAACACGACAGTCATCAGGTTTTTCATCGTCTGGCAGGATGCTGGACATACTGGGGATGGAAACACGATTATTTTGATTCTGAAGAAGAGGCTAAAATCTTTTATGATGAACTTTGCTATATGCTTGCCAACCAGATGGCGGCCCCCAACAGTCCGCAGTGGTTTAACACTGGATTGCACTGGGCGTATGGGATTAATGGCCCATCGCAAGGACATTATTATGTAGATGGCAAGACAGGCAAACTAACTAAATCCGATGATGCGTATTCCCATCCACAGCCACATGCGTGTTTTATTCAGAGCATCGAGGATAATCTCGTAAATGAGGGCGGTATCATGGATCTGTGGGTCCGTGAAGCACGTCTGTTTAAGTATGGATCTGGAACGGGTAGTAACTTTTCCAAAGTGCGGGGAGAAGGCGAACCGCTCAGCGGGGGTGGAAGGTCATCCGGGCTAATGAGTTTTCTTAAAATTGGAGACAAAGCAGCCGGTGCTATCAAATCCGGTGGAACAACCCGTCGCGCGGCCAAGATGGTAACGCTGGATCTTGATCATCCGGATATTGAAGAATACGTAAACTGGAAGGTGCGCGAAGAACAAAAGGTGGCTTCTATCGTAACCGGATCTAGAATCTTGGAAAAGCATCTCAAAAAAATTATTAAGCTTTGCAACAAACCGGTCGAAATTGACGGTCGTACGTTTAACGGCGCGGTCAGTCGTGATCCATTGAAAAACAAAGAGCTTGGCCAGGCGATTAAAGAGGCTAAAAGGGACCAGGTGCCACTCAATTATATTGAACGCGTAGTTCAGCTGGCGGCCCAGGGATTTACCGATCTGGAGTTCGATACCTATGATACGGATTGGGATTCTGAAGCTTATAATACCGTTAGTGGTCAGAATTCTAACAACTCCGTTCGCATGCCGAATAAGTTTATGCAGGCTGTGAAAGATGATGACGAATGGGATTTATATTGGAGAACAGAGAAGCGTAAGGCTGCTGAAGAAGGTCGTGAACCCGAACCCTGCAAGACGATGCCGGCCCGCAAACTGTGGGATGACATTTCGAATGCGGCTTGGGCTTGTGCAGATCCGGGTGCTCAGTATCATGACACTATTAATGAGTGGCACACCTGCCCGAATGATGGGCCGATTAATGCAAGTAATCCGTGTTCGGAATATATGTTTTTAGATAACACGGCTTGTAACCTGGCATCGCTCAACTTGATGAAATATTTTAAGACAGATGATTGCCAGGAATTTGATGTAGAATCCCTCCGTAATGCCTCGCGCATGTGGACAGTCGTACTTGAGATCTCTGTGCTGATGGCACAATTTCCATCCAAAGAAATTGCCGATCTTTCGTACAAATACCGCACGCTTGGCTTGGGATTTGCAAATATTGGTGCAGCCCTGATGGTTCAGGGTGTGCCTTATGATAGTCCTAAGGGTTGCGCTATTGCCGGTGGATTGATGAGCATCATCCACATGAATGCTTATGCAACCAGTGCCGAGATGGCTGAAGAACTTGGCCCATTTGAGCGTTTTGAGGCCAACAAAGAGCCGATGCTTAAGGTAGTTCGAAACCACAAGCGGGCTGCTTATAATGTGGATCCCGAAGAGTATGAAGATTTGACGGTTAAGCCGATGGGCATTGATGCTAATGAATGTCCCGATAACTTATTGAAAGCAGCGCGAGAAGATTCTGATAAGGCTGTTAAACTTGGTGAGAAGCACGGGTATCGCAATGCGCAGGTAACGGTAATTGCCCCGACCGGTACCATTGGCTTGGTAATGGATTGCGATACAACTGGCATCGAGCCTGATTTTGCGCTCGTGAAGTTCAAAAAATTGGCCGGTGGCGGATACTTCAAGATTATCAACCAGGCCGTACCCAAAGCGCTGGATAACCTGGGATATAGTCCCAAAGAGCGACAAGAAA
>Ga0102962_1000148_pt1 | contig 40439 bp, 37 predicted proteins | sample SalPonF2_C_D2_MG_FD_84519 | JGI IMG/M metagenome (GOLD analysis project Ga0102962, IMG submission 84519) | Salt pond soil microbial communities from South San Francisco under conditions of wetland restoration - Salt Pond MetaG SF2_C_D2_MG ...
CGGGCCAGTTCGAGCGCACGCTCATCGTCGCCGAGGAAGGCGCGCACGTTTCGTATCTGGAAGGCTGCACCGCGCCGCAGCGCGACGAGAACCAGTTGCACGCGGCGGTGGTGGAGCTGGTGGCGCTGGACGACGCCGAAATCAAGTACTCCACGGTGCAGAACTGGTTCCCGGGCGACGAGGAAGGCCGCGGCGGCATTTATAACTTCGTCACCAAGCGCGGCGACTGCCGCGGCGCGCGCTCCAAGATCTCCTGGACCCAGATGGAGACCGGATCGGCCATCACCTGGAAGTATCCAAGCTGCATTCTGCGCGGCGACGATTCCGTGGGTGAGTTCTACTCCGTCGCCGTCACCAGCAAGCTGCAGCAGGCCGACACCGGCACCAAGATGATCCACGTGGGGCGCAACACGCGCAGCACCATCATCTCCAAAGGCATCTCGGCGCAACGCGGCCAACAAGCGTATCGCGGACTGGTCAAGATCGTGCCCTCGGCCGAGAACGCGCGCAACTACACCCAGTGCGACAGCCTGCTGATGGGCGACCAGTCGGCGGCGCACACTTTCCCTTATACGGAGGTGCGCAACCCCACCGCCAAGCTGGAGCACGAGGCGACCACCTCCAAAATCGGCGAGGACCAGCTCTTCTACTGTCTGAGCCGCGGGCTGTCGGAAGAGGACGCCGTGAACATGATCGTCAACGGCTTCTGCAAGGAAGTATTCAAGGAACTGCCGATGGAGTTTGCGGTCGAGGCACAGAAGCTGCTCGGCGTCACACTGGAGGGCGCGGTCGGTTAAAACCCCACCCGCACCCCCTGTTGTCAGCGGGTAACCGCGCGGCTCACGGCGCGGGCTCGTGGCCCTGAAATCGCATTCGAGACGAGATTCACTATGCTCAAGATCCATAACCTGCATGCCCGCGTCGAGGGCAAGGACATCCTCAAAGGCGTCGATCTCGAGGTCGGCGCCGGCGAAGTGCACGCCATCATGGGTCCCAACGGATCCGGCAAATCCACCCTCGCTCAAGTACTGGCCGGTCGCGACAGCTTCGAGATCACCCAGGGCGAGGTGCTGTACGAGGACCGCCCGCTGCTGGAAATGGCGCCGGAGGACCGCGCCCGCGAAGGGCTGTTCCTCGCCTTCCAGTATCCCGTCGAGATCAACGGGGTCAGCAATCTCTATCTGCTCAAGGCGGCCTACAACGCACGCCTGCGCCATCAGGGCAAACCGGAGATCGATGCCATGGACTTTCTGTCCCTGGTCAGGGAACGGCTCAAGTTGGTGGAAATGGACGAACAGCTTCTCAGCCGCGGCGTCAACGAAGGCTTCTCGGGTGGGGAGAAAAAGCGCAACGAGATTCTGCAGATGGCGGTCCTGGAACCCAAGCTCGCCATCCTCGACGAGACCGACTCCGGGCTGGATATCGACGCGCTTCGAATCGTCGCCCAGGGCATCAACGCGCTGCGCGGGCCCGAGCGTTCCATCATCCTGGTGACTCACTATCAGCGCCTCCTCGAGCACGTGGTCCCGGATTACGTACACGTGCTCGCCGACGGGCGCATTCAGCGCTCCGGCGGACGCGAGTTGGCCGAGGAACTGGAGAGCCAGGGTTATGGCTGGCTGCGCGAACAACAGGAGCAAAGCTCGAGGGCACCGGCATCATGACCCGCATGAGTCCTGCCATCGACCACTACCTGTCTGAATTTGCGCGCGTGGAGCGCGGCCTGCCCGGTCATGACCAGCGGTGGCTGTCCAACATGCGCCGCGACGCCTTGGACCGGCTGGTCGAAGCCGGGTTGCCAAGCGCGCGCCAGGAGGACTGGAAATACACGGACGTGCGCCCGATTGCCAAACGCAGCTTCGAGACGCGCACAGAGGACGACGCTGTCGCGGCGGCGACGCTGGGCGACCACGGCCTTTCGGATCTGCCCGCCCACCGTCTGGTTTTCGTCAGCGGACGCTTCAGCCCTGGCCTGTCCGATATGGCCGCACTGCCCGACGGCGCCGTGCTCAAACCACTGTCGCAGGCGCTGGCGGCACCCACTGAAGCGTTGCGCAGCCGGCTGGGCACGGCCCTCGACGGCCAGGCCAGCGGGTTCAGCGAACTGAACAGCGCGTTTATGACGGACGGCGTTTATCTCGAGCTCGCCCCCGGCGTGGCCTTGGACAAGCCCGTTTATGCGCTCTTCCTGGGCCGCGCCGGCGAGCATCCGCTGATGGCGAACCTGCGCCACTTCGTACATTTGGGCGAAAACGCCCAGGCAACGTTAGTGGAACATTATGCGGGCCTGGACGATGGCCCCTATCTCAGCAACACGGTCACCGAAATCTTCGCCGGACGCGGCGCCCACCTGGCGCGCTGCCGGCTGCAGATGGAAGCTGATCGCGGCTACCACGTGGGCAGCGCCCATGCCTTGCAGCAACGCGACAGCCGTATCGCCTATCACAACGTGGACTTCGGCGCCCGGTTGGCCCGCACCGACACCAACAGCCGCTTGAATGCGGTCGGTGCCGAGGCCGATATCTACGGACTCTATGTCCCCAACGGACGCCGCCACATCGACAACCACACGCGCATCGACCATCTGCATCCGCATGGGCGCAGCCGCGAGCTCTACAAAGGCGTGCTCATGGAGCACGGCCGCGGCGTGTTCAACGGCAAGATCATCGTCCACCGTGGCGCCCAGAAAACCGACTCGGAGCAGTCCAGCGCCGCGCTGTTGCTGTCCAAAAACGCCGAGGTCGACGCCAAGCCCGAGCTCGAGATCTATGCCGACGACGTCAAGTGCGCGCACGGCTCGACGGTGGGTCAGCTCGACGAGGATGCGGTCTTTTATCTGCGCAGCCGCGGTGTCGGCCTGGACGCGGCGCGCTCGCTGCTGACCTACAGTTTCGCCGACGAAGTCATCCAGGCCCTGGAAAACCGCGTGCTGCGCCGCTACGTCGAGAGCGGGCTGCTCGCGCGCCTGCCGAATGGTGAACAGATTCAGGAGCTGTTATGACCCAGCCCCGCACTCAACACGAGCGGGCCGAGACACGCAAGCTGACGCAGGGAGCGTTCGACGCCGAGCGTATCCGGGCCGATTTTCCGGCGCTGTCGCAGTCGATTCATGGCCACCCGCTCGCCTATTTGGACAACGCCGCCACCACGCAGAAGCCGCGCGCGGTGATCGAGGCGGTGACGCACTTCTACGAGGCGGACAACGCCAACGTCCACCGCGGCGTGCACGCTTTGTCCGAGCGGGCGACCGCGGCCTATGAGGGTGCGCGCGACAGCGCGCGCCGCTTCGTCAACGCGGCCCGGCGCAGCGAGATCGTGTTCGTACGCGGCACCACGGAAGCCATCAACCTGGTGGCGTGGAGCTATGCGCGCCCGCGTCTGCAGCCGGGCGACGAAATCCTGATCACGGCCATGGAGCACCACTCCAATATCGTGCCGTGGCAACTGGCGTGCGAGCAGACCGGCGCCCGGTTGCGGGTGGCGCCCATCAACGACGACGCCGAACTCGACGTGGAGGCATTCGAAGCCCTGCTCTCGGAGCGCACGCGTCTGGTGGCGATCGCTCACGTATCCAATGCGCTGGGTACGGTCAATCCGGTGAAGGATCTGATCGGGCTCGCACATGCGCGCGACATCCCCGTACTCGTGGACGGCGCCCAGGCCGCCGCGCACACGCCGGTCGACGTGCAGGCACTGGGCGCCGACTTCTACGCGCTGTCCGGGCACAAGGTGTTCGGTCCCAGCGGCATCGGCATTCTCTACGCCAGGGAGACGCTGCTCGATGCCATGCCCCCGTACCAGGGCGGCGGCGACATGATCCGCACGGTGAGCTTCGAGCGCAGCACGTGGAACGACCTGCCCTACAAGTTCGAAGCGGGCACCCCCAACATTGCCGGCAGTGTCGGCCTGGGGGCGGCATTGGAGTACATCATGGCGCTCGATCGAGACGCCATCGAACGCTACGAACGCGATTTGCTCGACTACGCGACCGAAGCCGTTCGCGCGCTGCCCGGGCTGCGCCTGATCGGCACTGCGCGCGACAGAGCCGCGGTGATCTCTTTCGTGCTCGATCACGCCCACCCGCACGATATCGGCACCATCGTCGATGCCGAGGGCGTGGCCATCCGGGCCGGCCATCACTGCGCCATGCCGGTGATGGAGCGCTTCGGCGTGGCCGCCACGGCCCGGGCGTCGCTCGCTTGTTACAATAACCGCGAAGATGTCGATGCGCTGGTGCGCGCACTGCAACGGGTCAACGAGGTATTTGCCTGATGTCGGACTTGCTGGACCTTTACAAGGAAGTGGTCATCGATCACGGGCGGCGTCCGCGCAATTTCCGCGTCATCGAAGCTCCCAGCCACAAGGCTGACGGATACAACCCGCTGTGCGGCGATCGCCTCACACTCTATGTTCAGGTCGATAACGACGGCGTGATCCAGGATGTCGCGTTCAAAGGCAGCGGCTGCGCCATCTCCACCGCGTCCGCCTCGCTGCTGACCGAGCACCTACGGGGCAAAACGGTCGAGCAGGCGGCAAAGATATTCGATCATTTCCACCGCGTGCTCACCGAAGACGGCGTGGACAGCGACAGCACACTGTTGGGCAAACTGGCAGCCCTGGAGGGTGTGCGCCAGTACCCGACGCGGGTGAAATGCGCGACGCTGGCATGGCACACGCTGCACTCCGCCCTCAATGACGAGGGCCACGTGACCACCGAATAAAGGATACCGGAATACGGGCTTATGGACGATTGGGTATTCGCCGCCAACGAAAATGAAATTCGCCCCGGTACCTGCCGCCGGGTCGACGTGGACGACGACATGATTGCCGTCTACAACGTGGACGGGCGCTACTATGCCATTGAGGATCGCTGCACGCATGACGGCGGCGAACTGGCAAGCGGTGAAGTGGAGGGCTGCCAGGTCATCTGCCCGCGCCACGGGGCACGCTTTAACATCAAGACCGGCGAGGCGCTCACGGCGCCCGCGTATGAGCCCGTGCACAGCTTTCCGCTGAAGCACGAGGACGGTAAGATTTTCATCCGCGACGACCGCTGGGACTGAGCGCCCGGAGCGGTGCCCGGGCCAGGGCCCGCGCGCGTGCCCCGGCTCGCCACACATCGAGCGGTCGTCAAGCCGATCTGCCTGTCGGGCGGAAGGCCCAGACAGCCACGAGGGCCCCATGCTCGACCATCCTTTTGCACTCTCGCGCCAGCCCGTCTACGCCCGCAACGGCGTCGTCGCCACCTCCCAGCCCCTGGCCGCCCAGGCCGGCCTGTTCGTGCTGCGCGACGGCGGCAACGCCGTGGATGCGGCCATCGCCACCGCCGCGGCGCTCACCGTGGTGGAGCCCACCTCCAACGGCATAGGCAGCGACGTGTTTGCCCTGATCTGGGACGGCGACCGGCTGCACGGGCTCAACGGCGCCGGCCGCGCGCCGGCCCGGTGCTCACTGGACGCGTTGCACGATGCCGGCCATGAGACAATCCCCGCGCACGGGTGGTGGCCGGTCACCGTACCCGCCGCCCCGCGCGCGTGGGCGCAGGTCCATGCCCGCTTCGGCCGCCTCCCCTTCGAGCGCGTGCTGGCGCCCGCGATCGACTACGCCGAGGCCGGCTTTGCCTTATCGCCGGTGCTCGCCCACTACTGGCAAAAGGGCGCTGACACCTTCAGCGCATACAGCGCCCCCGCTTTCCAACCGTGGCGCGATACTTTCATGCCCGCCGGCTTCACGCCCGTGCCCGGCGAGGTGTGGCGCAGCCCGGCGCACGCCCGGACGCTGCGCGAGATCGCCCGCAGCCGGGCCGAGGCCATGTACAGCGGTGACCTAGCGGAGCGCATAGACCGCTTCTCGCGCGAGAGCGGCGGACTGCTGCGCGGCGAGGACCTGGCGGCGCATAGCAACGAATGGGTGACGCCGATCAGCACCGCTTACCGCGACGCGCAGGTTTGGGAGCTGCCGCCCAACGGGCAAGGCATCGTGGCTTTGCAGGCGCTCAGCATCCTGAACGGGTTCCCGCTTCCGCAAGCGCCGGACGACGATCACGCGCTGCATACTCAGATCGAGGCCATTAAGATCGCCTTTTCCGATGCCCAGGCTTACGTGGCCGATCCGACGCTGGCATCCGTACCCGTCGCCGGACTGCTGGACGCCGACTATATCGCCGGCCGCCGCGCCCTCATGTCGGAGCGCGCAGCCACGCCTGCCGCGGGCGAGCCGCCCTCCGGCGGGACAGTCTATCTGGCCACCGCGGACCGCGACGGGATGATGGTGAGCTTCATCCAGTCCAACTACCAGGGGTTTGGCAGCGGCATCGCGGTGCCGCAAACCGGCATCGCGCTCGCCAATCGCGGGCATAGTTTCTCCGCCGAGGCCGGCCATGCCAACGCCATGGCGCCAGGCAAGCGCCCGTACAACACCATTATCCCGGGATTTCTCACCCGCGCAGACGAAGCGGTGGGTCCTTTCGGGGTCATGGGCGGATTCATGCAGCCGCAAGGCCACGTGCAGGTGCTCGTCAACACCCTGGACTACGGCATGAACCCGCAGCAGGCGCTGGATGCGCCGCGCTGGCGCTGGCTTCGCGGCCTGGAAGTGGCGCTCGAGCACGCGGTGCCGGAGCACACCGCATGGAAGCTTGTTCAGCGCGGCCATCGAATCGCCATCCAGCCCGGCTGGGACGGCTTCGGGCGCGGCCAGATAATTTGGCGCGTGGGAGATACGTTCGTGGCCGGCTCCGACAGCCGAACCGACGGGGTGGCCGCCGCCTGGTGAACCCGCGACATAGCGCGCAACGCAATGCATCGAGACGGGGCCGCTCGTCAAAACGGATGCCAGTAGCGCAGTTCCGCCGTTTGTGTGCCGGGATTGCGATGCGCCAAATTAGCGTTGGAAATGTGCGCAAAGCTCACACCCAGGCGCTCGCCATCGGTAAACCGGTAATCGAACTCGATGCGGGAACGAAACTCCAGCGCCTCGCCGAGAATCTCCCCATCGCCATGCCAGTAGTCAACCGGGCCGAAGCTTGGCACGACGTGCCAATGCGCGCCGAGGGACACATCCAATGCGACGCCGGCACCGGCGAAGCCACTGCCCTGCTCGGTCCCGGCAACCTCGATCCATGGCGCGAACGGCCCCAGCCATGCGGAACGGGTGCGCCATTCCAGACTGGCCAGAAGATGATCGCCGGATTCGAACACGCCGATGTCGCCCAGGCCCACGCCGAGAAGCCCGTGCCCGGCGGCCAGCGCCGGCGAGACACTGGCGGCGCACAGCAGCGCGATCGTCCAACGCTTGGCGATAAATGCCCCTAGCCGGCTCATCCCTGGCGCTCTTCTTGTGCGTAACAATTATGAGCATAAAACACGGATCCCGGCGCGGACAATGCGGACTATGGCGGCGGGCTGGCGGACGCCAGCTGCCAGTGCTCCACGACCAGTTGTGCGCGCTGTTCGCCGCGATACTCGTTTACGTCCAGCCGGTATGCCACGTGCAGTGCCGTGGGGATACCGCCGGCGCCTGATTCGACCTGAAATTCATCGGCGGCGTTGAACGCGATGGCTTCGATCGGATGACCGTACGGCGCTCGCAACACCAGCTTGAGGTGGCGCTCGCCGACGACCCGCGTCCGCAATACCTCAAACATGCCGTCGAAGCAGGGCTCGGGAAATCCCTGTCCCCACGGCGCAGCCTCACGCAGGGCGAGCGCGTTAGCGAGCGTGATCTCGCGCGCGTCCAGGGGCCCATCGCTGAGAATGGCGCCGCGCAATTGCTCGGACGTCACGCGCCCCTCGACCTCCGCGGCAAACGCGGCTCGAAAGGCCTCGAGATGGGCGGACGGCAGCGTCAGTCCGGCCGCCATCGCATGCCCGCCGAAGCGCGTGATCAGACCGGGCCGCCGCGCGGCGATGGCATCCAGCACGTCGCGAATATGCACCCCTGGAATGGAGCGCGCAGACCCCTTGAGAGAGGCCTCGCCCTCTGGGGCAAAGGCTACGACGGGGCGGTGATGGGCGGCTTTGATACGCGATGCCACCAGGCCCACCACACCTACGTGCCACGACGGATCAAACAAAGCCAGGCCTGCGGGCAGCGCCGCGCCCAAATCCAGCTTGTCCACCAGCGCCCGCGCCTGCTGGCTCATCTCGCCTTCGAGCTCACGGCGCTCGCGGTTGAGCTCGTCCAAGCGCTGTGCCAACGCGAACGCTCGGGTCTGTTCGTCGGCGAGAAGACATTCGATCCCGATGCTCATGTCCTCAAGGCGCCCCGCGGCGTTCAGCCGCGGTCCGATGGCGAAACCGAGATCCGCGGTCACGGCGCGCCCGCACGCCCGCCCGGCCACCCGAAACAAAGCTTGCACGCCCGGACGCGTCCGCCCTTCGCGAATGCGGCGCAAGCCCTGGGCCACCAGAATCCGATTATTGCGATCCAGCGGCACCACGTCGGCCACCGTCCCCAGCGCAACCAGATCGAGAAAGGCATCCATCCGCGGCAGCGAGACACCCGACACCGCCTTGTTGCGCAGGTGCGCGCGCAACCCGAGCAACGTGTAGAAGATAACGCCGACCCCGGCCAGCGCCTTGCTTTCGAACCCGCACCCGGGCTGGTTCGGATTGACGATGGCATCGGCGTCGGGCAGGCGCTGCCCGGGCAGGTGGTGATCGGTCACCAAAACCCGCATGCCGGCGGCGCGCGCGGCGGCGACACCCTCGTGGCTGCTGATGCCGTTGTCCACGGTGATCACCAAATCGGGCGCCAGCATACGCGCCTCGGCAACGATGGCCGGGGTGAGTCCATAGCCGAACCGGAAGCGGTCGGGCACGAGATAGCTGACCCGTTCCGCGCCGAACGCGCGCAATGCGGCCACGCAGAGCGTCGTGCTCGTTGCGCCGTCGGCGTCGAAATCGCCCACCACCAGGATATGCCACTGTGCGCGCAACGCCTGCTCAAGCAGCTCACAGGCACCCACGAGCCCTTTCAATCCGTGGGGCGGCAGGAGGCGTTGCAGCGAAAGGTCCAGTTCCTCGGCGCGGCTGATGCCGCGCTGCGCGAACACACGCTGCAGCAACGCGGGCCATATGCCGTCTAAGCCGGGCGGTTCAGCGGCCGCAGGCTGCCGGCGCACGATGCGCATCAGCCGGATCCCTTGCGCAGCAGCGCAGCGATATCGGCTCGCCGGCGCCACGGCAACGGCCAGCGCCGGCGCCCATGAAACTCGCGGCCGTCGCCCGTCAGCACACGCGTCGGAGCCTCCGCACGGGACTGAAACCACGCTTGATCCAAGCGCTGCAGTGCCGCCACCCATGCGGGCACGTCGCCCCGCCGCGCGGGGCTCAGCGCGTCCTCCAGTACCACCAGGTAGCGTCCCGGCGCCGTGCATGCCCGCCGCCAGGCCGCCCACGATGCCGGCGCCGGCGCGTGAGCCGTGTGCGACAACGCCGCAAGCCCGCGGGCGTAGCTGCTTGCCGCCCACACGCCGTCCCAGGCGGGCGCGAGTTCACCCGGCATCTCGCCTTCGCCCCACAGCCAGATGCCGCTCACCGGGAGCCGGCCGTCCGCCTCGCGGGCCTTGTTGACCGGGTGCTCGAAGAACAGCATCTGCACCTCGTTCATCAGTCGGCGCAGCGGAGCGCCGGCCCGCCCTGACGGCATAAAAGGGCCGACATTGCGTGCCCGCACGCGCGCCAGCGGCGTGGTCCCCGCCTCCAGCGCCTGGGCCCCGAACAGATACCATTCATCGGCGCACGGCGCTTCCAGGCGCAGGCCTTCGTCGGCGAAGAACTCGTTGAAGCGCGCGACCAGTGAATCGGCCTCCTCGCGGGCGAGCGCCAGCGCGCCGGCGTCGAAGAGCAGTAAGTGGTCGGTCTCCACGCGCAGGAAAACGGGGTCGGCCCGCAACACCGGAGTCGCGGGCGAGCGACCGGTCGCGCCCAGATACGAAACCGGCGCAACGGGCGCCTTTGCCGGGCTGGTGGCAAACAGCGCCGCCAACACTTCCTCGGTGTTGCCCGCCGGGCCGGCACGCCGGCGCGCGCCGCCGAGCCAGCGGCGCAGACCGGGCAATTCAGGCAGGCTCAGGCGCGCAACGTCCGCGCCCGCCACCGGGCCCAGCAGGGCCGGCACGAAAAGAGTGGTCCCAATGCGGCGCCGCGCCGTCACGTCACCCCGTCGGATGCGCACCGTTCAAGGTATGACATGAGGATGTCGTGGACCGCGCCGAGCTCGGCGGCGACCGTCTGCACCCGGGTGCCGCTGTTGCTGATCGCCGTGTCCGGATCTTTAAGCCCGTGCCCCGTGAGCGTGCATACCACGCAGCTACCGGCCGGGATTTTCCCGCGCGCAATATCGCGCAAGGCGCCCGCCACCGATGCCGCCGACGCCGGTTCGCAGAACACGCCTTCGCGTTGCGCCAGACGCCGTTGCGCCGCGAGGATCTCTTCGTCATCGAGCTCGTCGAACCAACCGCCGGACTCGCGGCTTGCGCACCACGCCTGGTTCCAGCTTTGCGGGTGGCCGATGCGGATGGCAGTGGCCACGGTCTCCGGTTCGTCCACCATCGCCCCGCGCAGGAACGGGGCGGCACCGCTCGACTGGTACCCCAGCATGCACGGGCGCGCACCCACCGTGCCGCCCCCGGCATACGCGCATCGCCCGCCGCAGTAGTTGCAGGCTTCGGTCGCGCTCGTGCCCGGCGTGGCGGCCAGCTCGGAGTAACCGATCCAGTGGGCGGAGATATTGCCGGCGTTGCCCACGGGCAGGCAGTGGTAGTCGGGCACGCGCCCCAGCGCATCGACTACCTCGAAGGCCGCGGTCTTCTGGCCCTGCAGGCGGTACGGATTGATGGAGTTGACGATGGTCACCGGCGCCTTCTCGGCAACCTCGCGCACCAGGCGCATGCCGTCGTCGAAGTTGCCCTTGATCTGGATGACCTGCGCCCCGTGCATCATCGCCTGTGCCAGTTTGCCCATGGCGATCTTGCCGTCCGGGATGAGCACAAACGCGGTAATGCCCGCGCGCGCGGCGTAGGCAGCGGCCGAGGCGGAGGTGTTGCCGGTGGAAGCGCAGATGACGGCCTTGGCTCCCGCCTCCACCGCTTTGGTCACCGCCATGGTCATCCCCCGGTCCTTGAAGGAGCCGGTGGGATTCAGGCCTTCGAACTTAACGTACAGTTCACCGCGGAAGCCGACGTCGCCCGGGATGTTCTGGAGACGGATCAGGGGCGTGTTGCCCTCCCCCAGGCTGATCACCGGCGTCGACTCATTCACCGGCAGCCGGTCTCGATAGCGGGCGATGAGCCCGGTGTAGCGTTGACTCCACGACATAAGCGTAAGCTCCCGGTCAGCCGTCGAACTGCTCGATGCGCAGGCGCACCACATCATTCATGACCGCAGGCAGCGCCTGCATGCGGCGGATGGCTTGATCCATCTCGCCCTCGCGCACCGTGCGCGTGGTGATGATCACCGGCACATGGGTCGCCTCCGGCTCCGGCTCTTTCTGAATGATGGCCTCGATGCTGATGCAGAATTCGCCCAGGATGCGCGTGATGTCGGCGAGCACGCCGGGTTTGTCCATCACCAGCAGGCGCAGGTAATAGGCGGTTTCCATATCCTCGGCGGCCAGGATGGGCACGTCGGCAATGGCGCTGGGCTGAAAGGCCAGCAAAGGAACGCGGTGCCCGGGATCCGCCGTGAGCGCGCGCACGATGTCGACCAGATCCGCGACCACCGCCGAGGCGGTCGCCTCCGCGCCCGCGCCCGGCCCGTAGTACACCGTTGGCCCCACCGCGTCGCCGTAGACCATGATGGCGTTCATCACCCCTTCCACATTGGCCAGCAGCCGCCGCTCGGGCACCAGCGTCGGATGCACGCGCAACTCCACGCCCTGCTCGCGCCGGCGCGCGATACCGAGGTGCTTGATGCGATAGCCCAGCTCGCCGGCGTAACCCACGTCAGCGACGGTGACCCGGCTGATGCCTTCGCAATAGACCTCGTCAAAGCGCAAGGGGATGCCGAAGGCGATAGAGGCCAGAATGGTCAGCTTGTGCGCGGCATCGACACCTTCCACATCGTAGATCGGATCGGCCTCGGCGTAACCGAGCTGCTGCGCCTCAGCCAGCGCTTCGCCGAAGGACAGGCCGCGATCGCGCATCTGCGTGAGGATGTAGTTGCCGGTGCCGTTGATGATTCCGGCCAGCCACTCGATGCGGTTGCCGGCCAGACCTTCCCGGATCGCCTTGATGATCGGGATGCCGCCGGCGACCGCCCCTTCGAACGCAACTGCCACGCCGTGTTCGTGCGCGGCATCGAAAATCTCCTGGCCGTGCAGCGCGAGCAGCGCCTTGTTGGCGGTGACCACAGGCTTGCCTGCGCGTATGGCCGCGAGCACCAGCTCACGCGCGATCTCGTCGCCGCCGATCAGCTCGACCACAACATCCACGGCCGGATCATTGACCACCGCAAAGGGATCGTCGGTGAGGCGGATGTCGCGGGTCTCGCATGCACGCTGGCGCGGCAGGTCGCGCGCCGCCGCCATCGTGACGTGAATGCCGCGACCGGCGCGGCGCTCGATCTCCTCGGCATTGCGCCGCAGCACGTTGACCGTGCCGGCACCGACCGTACCCAAGCCCAGCAGACCCACATTAACCGGTTTCACCCACACCTCCCTCACTTGGCACGCGCAGCCGCATCGGCCCCGCGCTGCATCATGCGGCGAATGTTGCGCAGCGCCTGACGCGTGCGCTGCTCGTTTTCAATCAGGCTGAAACGCACGTGGTCGTCGCCGTAAGCGCCGAAGCCCACACCCGGCGACACCGCCACCTTGGCCTCGCGCAGCAGCAGCTTGGAAAAGTCCAGGGAGCCCATCTGCCGGTAAGGCTGCGGGATCGGCGCCCACACGAACATGGTGGCTTTGGGCGCCGTCACCGGCCAACCCAGTTGGTTCAGGCCCTCGCACAGGACATCTCGGCGTGCACGGTAGGTGCGCACCACCTCGTCCACGCATGCCTGTGGGCCCTCCAGCGCCGCGATCGCCGCCACCTGGACGGGCGTGAACAGCCCGTAATCCAGGTAGGATTTCATGCGCGCCAGCGCCGCCACCAGGCCCGGGTTGCCGCACATGAATCCCACGCGCCAACCGGGCATGTTATAGCTTTTGGAGAGCGTATACGACTCAATGGCCACATCCCTGGCGCCGGGCACCTGGAGAATGGACGGCGCCCGATAGCCGTCGAAGCACAAATCGGCGTAAGCGAGGTCGTGCACCACCCAGAGGCCGTTCTCCCGGGCCAGATCCACGATGCGCTCGAAGAATGGCAGGTCCACGCAATGGGTGGTCGGGTTGGCCGGGAAATTGAGGATCAGCATCTTGGGCCGCGGCCATGACTCGCGGATCGCACGCTCGAGCTCTTCGAAGAAATCCGCGCCGGGCACCATGCGCACGTGGCGAACGTCCGCGCCTGCAATGACAACGCCGTACGGGTGGATGGGATAGGCGGGGTTCGGCACCAGCACGTTGTCCCCCGGCCCCAGGGTGGCCAATGCCAAGTGCGCCAGGCCTTCCTTTGAACCAATGGTGACGATCGCTTCGGATTCCGGGTCCAGATCCACGTCGAAGCGCCGCTTGTACCATTTGCAGATCGCCAGGCGCAGCCGGGGAATCCCGCGCGAGACCGAATAGCGATGGGTATCGCCACGCTGCACGGTCTGCGTCAGTTTGTCCACGATATGCTGAGGCGTAGGCTGATCCGGATTGCCCATGCCGAAATCGATGATGTCCTCTCCCGCGCGGCGAGCCTGCTGTTTGAGCTCGCCGACGATGTTGAACACGTAGGGCGGAAGTCGTCTGATGCGGGGAAAGTCTTCGTTCAAGGCACCTCACCTGCGGTAGCAGCCGCGCTTGGCACTCGCTTGAGCGTGGTCGCTGCGAGGATTTATTCTATCCGAGTCATGAAAATCGCGCGCGACAATCCGTTCGAAGGCAACGCCGTCAAGCATTACCAACGAGGGCGCATCACGCTGCTCGATGAGCGCGTGGTCACCGGCAGCGCGATTTTGAGTCAGGAACGGCTCATTACCGACTGGCGGCCGGAGCGTTTCGAAGACCTCCTGCTTGAGGACTTCGAACTGTTCAATGAACTGAACCCACAGGTGGCTCTGCTCGGCACCGGTGAGCGCCTGCGCTTTCCGGCACGCGCCATCATGGACTTCTTCGCCGTTCGCGGCATCGGCCTGGAGGTCATGGATACCGCGGCGGCCTGCCGCACGTTCAACGTGCTCGCCGCGGACGGGCGCAGCGTGGCCGCGGCTCTGCTGATGCTTTAGGCCAGGCTCGCGCGCCGGTCTCCCTTGCTTCCCTACGGCAACAACGTGTCCTCGGTGATACCGGCTTTGCGCAATATCTTTTTCAGCCGGCGCAGCGCCTCCACCTGTATCTGGCGCACGCGCTCGCGCGTAACCCCGAGTTCCCGGCCGACCTCCTCCAGCGTGGCCCGATCACCGTCGTTGAGCCCGAAGCGCCGCTCCACGACCTGACGCTGCTTTTCGTTGAGTTCCTTGAGCCAGTACTCCAGCACCAGGCGCATATCGGCCAGTTCCAGGCTCTCCAACGGGCTCTCGCTGGCCTCGTCCGCCAGCGCATCGATCAGCGAGCGGTCTCCCGACTCTCCCATCGGCGTGTCGACGGAGGTGATCGGTTCGTTCCAGGTGAGCATGCGCTCGACTTCGCCCAGGGGCCGGTCGATCAGGTCGGCGATCTCCTCGGCACTGGGCACCCGCTCCATCTCCTGCGCCAGCTTGCGCGCTGCGCGCATATAGGTATTGATTTCCTTCACCACGTGAATGGGCAGACGCACGGTGCGCGACTGATTGATGATCGCGCGCTCGATCGTCTGGCGTATCCACCACGTGGCATAGGTGGAGAAGCGATAGCCCAGTTCGGGGTCGAACTTCTCCACCGCGCGCATTAAACCCAGGTTCCCCTCCTCGATCAGATCCAGCAGGGGCAAACCACGCCCCAGGTAACGGCGCGCAATCTTGACCACCAGGCGCAGGTTGCTCTCGATCATGCGCTTGCGCGCGGCATCCTCTCCCTGACGCGCCTTGCGCGCAAAGTGGACCTCTTCCTCGGCCGTCAACAGCGGCGTGAATCCAATTTCGCTCAAATACAAGCGCGTCGCGTCCAGTTCCTCATTGGCACGCGGCCGCCGCCGCTTGTCGTTGGGCGGCACCAGCTCGTCAAATTCCGCATCCCCCGCGGTCTCCTCGGGCTGGCTTGGCGACATGTGGTCTTCGCGATTCATCTCCATGCGATCGCCGTCTTCGTCTTCGGCCCCGGGATAGGCGCCGGTGAGCCGCTCCTTCCCCATGCATTCATCTCCGTCAGCCGCTTACTCGCTTGGCGGACTCGACATGCTGCCGGCCCTGCGGACCATCATACACTCCCCTATTTATGCGACGGCAAGAAGTCAAGCGGATTAACAGGCTTGCCGTCGCGCCGAATCTCGAAGTGCAACATGGGCTTTTGTCCGGGCCCCAGGCCCATGCGAGCGATGATCTGGCCCCGGCGCACGTGTTCCCCCTCCCGCACCTCGAGCTTACTGTTATCGCCGTACGCGCTCAAATAGCGAATACTATGTTTGACGATGATCAATCTCCCATAGCCTTTGAGGCCGTTCCCGCTGTAGACGACTTTACCGGGCGCGGTGGCGCGCACGGGCTCGCCCACATGCCCGCCGATGTTGATCCCTTTAGGGGCTATCGGGGAATCGGGCGTTTTAACGAGTCGGCCACGAACCGGCCACCGCCAGTGGATCACGCCCGCATGATCCTTGCTGGGCTTGGCTGCGCTGGCGCCTTGGTTGCTGGCGGAAGGCGCTGGGGCATTTGCAGCGACCGGGGGCGTGCCTTGCCCGTGCGCCGATTGCGGGGAAGGCGCGGATTGCGGCGCCGGCGCCGCTTGGGGCGCTGGCTGGGTCGCCGTCGCCAGGTTGGGGGGCGGCGTCAGGCGCAACGTCTCCCCCGGGTAGATGGTGTACGGCGGGCGGATGTGGTTCCAGCGCGCGACGTCGTGAAAATCGAGATCGTGGCTGAAAGCTATCGAATAGAGCGTATCGCCTGAGCGCACCACATAGCGTTGGCTGATCCAACGGTAGCCGGCTGGGCCGCAGGCGCTGAGCGCCGCAGCTATCAGCACCGCTGCACACGCTCCGATCAACAGCCGCGCCGGCCGGTGAGCAGCCCGCCCCATGCGTCAGGGGCTCTTGCCCGCTACGTCAAGCGCCACGCGCTTGCTCGCGCCAAGGCTGCACCTCGATGCAGCCGATCCCGGGTAGCGCGGTGCCTGAATGCCGCTGCGCGCGCCGTCTTCGCCCGTGCGCCGGCACTGCTGCTAGCCCCGATCCGGTAGCAGGGGCACGAAGCTCACGGCGTCCAATTCCTCCGTCTCGTAGCCGTTACCGGTCCGCAGCAACCGGCGCAGCCGCTGGTGCCCCCCTGCACCGACCGGGATCACCATGCGCCCCCCTGTCGCCAGTTGCTCCAGCAGCGCTTCCGGCACGGAGTCGGCACCGGCCGTCACCAGGATGCCCGTAAACGGCGCGTACTGGGGCCAGCCCTGCGCGCCGTCGGCATGACGCAGCCACACGTTGCTGCAGCCTATGGCGCGCAGCCGTTCGCGTGCCTGCTCGTAGAGCTGGCGGTGGCGCTCCACGCTATAGACGCGCTCGGCCAGCAGGGCCAGCACCGCGGTCTGGTAGCCGCTGCCCGTGCCCACCTCCAGAACGCTCTCCAACGGTCCCTCGGCGAGCAAAAGCTCCGTCATGCGCGCCACCACGAAGGGCTGCGAGATGGTCTGGGCATAGCCGATGGGCAAAGCCGTATCGTCGTAGGCCCGGCTTGCCATGGCTTCATCCACGAACCGGTGCCGCTCCACTTTGCCGATCGCCTGCAGCACGGCCTCGTTGACGATTCCTTTGTCCCGCAATCGCGCGACCAGCCGATCGCGGCTGCGCTGTGAGGTCATTCCCCGTCCTAACGCGTGCGGATGCTTGAGCATCACAAACTACCCAACCATGCCCCTAGCGTCTCGACGGCGGAGTAGCGCGTCAAATCGGTATGAATCGGTGTCACCGAGACGCGGTTTTGCCGCACCGCATGAAAATCTGTGCCGGGGCCGCCGTCACGCTCCTCGCCCGCAGGACCGATCCAATAGATCCGCCGGCCGCGCGGATCCTGGTCGCGCACCACACGCTCGGCACGGTGGCGAATGCCTAGCCGCGTGGACTCGAACCCGGTGAGTTGATCCCAGGGCACGTCCGGCACATTAACGTTGAGAATGGTGTCCGGGGGCAGCGGATCCCGGCCCAGGCGCTCGATCAGCGTCACCGCCACGCGCGCCGCGGTCTCGTAGTGGCGCGGGCGCTCGGCCACGCACGACACCGCTATGGCGGGGTAGCCGAGAAAACGCCCTTCCATCGCGGCGGCGACGGTGCCTGAATAGAGCACGTCATCGCCCAGGTTGGCGCCTGCATTGATGCCGGAGATGACCATGTCCGGCGGCGCTTCCAGCAGCCCGCTCAGCGCCAGATACACGCAATCGGTGGGCGTGCCGTCGATGCAGCGCGCGCCGCTGTCCTCGCGCCGCGCCCGCAGGGGGCGTGCCAGGGTCAGCGAATTGCTGGCACCGCTGCGGTTGCGGTCCGGCGCCACCACATCGACCTCGGCGATGGCGTTAAGCGCTTCCCACAGGCAGCGTATTCCTCTCGCCTGACAGCCGTCGTCGTTGCTTAGCAGTATTCGCATGGGACACTCGGGTTCGGGCAACCGCGGCGTGCGCACAGCGCTGCGCGCGGCGGCGCCAAAAGGGCGCAGCGTATTTGCGCTAATGTTAACCTAATCGTCGAAATCAAACGTAGCGGCCAGCCATGAGTGATGCGTTTGATCGCCCCGGCCCCAGCCCGGACGACGTCAACCTGTTCCGTCGCGAGATAGGCGACGCGGTGCCCCTGCGCGCCGCCGAGCGCGTGCGCGCGCGGCGGCGCCGGCCGCCGCCCCACCCGCGCTTTACCGAAGCCGACGAGGCGGACGTATTGGCGCACTTGCTCGACCATCCCATCGAGCCGGAGCAACTGGAGAGCGGGGAAGAGCTCTATTACCGGCGCCCGGGCGTGCAGAACCGCACTCTGCGCAAGCTGCGCCGGGGCCACTACCGCGTGGCTGCGGAGCTCGACCTGCACGGTATGACGGTCGCCCTCGCCAAGGACACGCTCGGGGCATTCCTCGCCCATTGCCACCGTGCCGACCTACGCTGCGTGCGCATCGTGCACGGCAAGGGGTTGCGCTCGCGCCACCGCGGCCCGGTCCTCAAGAGCAAAGTGGATGTCTGGTTGCGCCACCGGGACGACGTCGTCGCCTTTTGCTCGACACCGCCCCATGACGGGGGCACCGGCGCCGTTTACGTGCTGTTGCGCACCTGAGCGTGGGCGGGTTCGTTGCGCCGCGCGTCGCGCGCCTCCACGACTTCGCGCATCACGGCAGTCGCGAACGCGCCCCTCGGCAACGTGAATTCAAGCTCCAGCCAAGCATCCTGCCGGCGCCAAACCAAGTCCCGCACCGGCAGGCGCAACGCCCGGCGCGCCCTATCGATGCCAAAGCGCTCCAGGCCCTCTGTGAGATCCTGGAACGGGGCGACCGCGCGCCGCTCCAGTGCCAGCGCCTGATCGCGCGCGAGCGCATCGCCCCGGCCCCACAGCGGGGCGCTGGGATGGATATCGTGGCGTGCCAGGCGCTCGCGCAGCGAAGCGGGATCATCAGCCACAAAGATGCTGCGGCTGCCGTCCAGATTCACGGCCTCGCCCGGCAGGATGCGCTGCCACGAACCGTCTTCCACGCGCGCCGCCAGTACCGCATTGAACAGGAAGGCCCTGGCGGCCGAAAGGTAGAGGCTGCGCCGGCGCCGGTCGACGCGTTGTCCGGCGAGCATCGCCCGCGCGGCGATCACGTTATCACCGCGCCGGCCGAAGCGTTGCGCCTCAAAATAGTTGGGTACGCCTAACCGGGCGATTGTCCGCATGCGGCCCTCCAAGGCATCCCGGCTCGGCGCCTCACCGCGAAGCCGCACGCGAAAGCGGTTCGCACGGTGGCTGCCGCGGCGAAGCTTGCGCCCATGACGGGCCTGCTGCAGCACACGCAGGCTGTCGCACTCGAATTCCTGCACCGCGGCGTCGCTTCCCGCGGCGGGCACCGGAATCGAGAACCACTGCCGGGACACGCTCCAGCGGTCTTTCATGCCGGAAAAGCCCACGTCGCGCGCCGGAATGCCCGCGGCCCTGGCCAAGCGACGCGCCGCCGCGTCCGTATTCCAGCCCCGTTTCTCCACATACAGCCACAAGTGCCCGCCTTCACCATCCAAGGCGAAGCCGAGCGACTCTTCGACCGTGAAGTCGTCTTCGCGCACGCGCGTGCTCAGTCTGGCGAGCGGCTCACCCAGCGCCCGCGGCAAACCCGCTGTGGGCCGCGCCGGGTCCAGTTCAGGCATTCGCCTGCAACAGCGCCACCGCGTGCGCCGCGATGCCTTCGCGCCGGCCGATCGCGCCCATGCCTTCGGCGGTGGTTGCCTTGACGTTGATGAGCGGGGTCGCCACATCCAGATCCGCGGCCAGGTTGGTACGCATTGCCTCGATATAGGGGGCGACCTTCGGCACTTCGGCAATCAGCGACAAATCGGCGTTGCACAGTCTCCAGCCGCGCTCGGCGGCGAGAGCGGCGACATGACGTAAAAAATGGCGGCTGTCCACGCCCGCCCAGCGTGCATCATGGTCCGGGAAATGGCGCCCGATGTCACCGAGGGCAAGCGCCCCCAGCAAAGCATCGCAAAGGGCATGGATGAGGACATCGCCGTCGGAGTGCGCAACCAGGCCGTAGTCGCAGGCGATGCGCACCCCCCCGAGCACCACGTGGTCACCCTCGCCCAAGCGGTGCGCGTCGAAGCCGTGCCCTATGCGCACGGCTCGCCTGCCTGAGCGTGCGCCCGGTCCAAAAGCAGCTCGGCCAGGCGCAGATCGGCCGGCCGGGTCACCTTGAGGTTGTCGCTATGTCCTTCGACCACGCGCGGATGAAAGCCCACCCTCTCCAGCGCGCTGGCCTCGTCGGTGACGCGCGTAGCGGATGCGGCCGCCTCGCGCAGGGCGCCGCGCAAAAGGGCGAGGCGAAACATCTGCGGCGTTTGCGCCAGCCACACCTGTCCGCGGTCAATCGTCGAATCGACACGCCCGTCAGGGCTCACACGCTTGAGCGTATCGTGCGCCGGCACGGCGAGCAGCCCACCCACAGGATCATCCTCCAATGTGCCGATCAGCTTTGCCAGATCGCCGGTGCGCAGGCATGGGCGGGCGGCATCGTGCACCAGCACCCACTCTTCATCCCCAACCCGGTCCCCCAGCGCCTCCAGTGCTGCGAGCACCGAATCCGAGCGCTCCGCCCCGCCCGGCACGGTCAGCATGGGCTTTTTCGTAGGCGGTGCTATGCGCGGCCAAACGTCATCGTCCGGGTGCAAAGCGATCACCAGCCCTTCGACGCGCCGCTCCGCCAGGAACGGCGCCAGACTGTGTTCGATGACGCTCTTACCGGCGAGAGGAAGATACTGTTTGGGAACATCGCCCTGCATGCGCCGTCCGATTCCGGCTGCAGGGATCACCGCCCACGGCATGTCAGCGCCGGCGCCGCACGCAAACGAACCGGCGCGGGCTGTTAACGCCTGCCCCGGGTTCAGCGCTTGACGACCAGATAAAAGGTTTCATTGCCTTTGATCATGCCCAGCTCGGACCGCGCCCGACTCTCTATCGCCTGATCGCTGTGCTTCAGGCTTGCGACCTCGTGCTCCAGGCGCTGGTTGCGCGCCGCCAGCTTGGCGTTTTCCTGCGACTCCCGGGTCACCCTGGCTCGCAGGTCGCTGACCGCCGGCAGACTGCCCTGCCCGAACCAAAGCCGATATTGCAGCGCAGCCAACAGCAATGCCAGCGCGATGACCGCCACTTTCATGGCCGTGGCGCCAATCCGTTCGGGTTCATGGGCATTGTGCCGGCCCCCGCCGTTTCACGGTCACGCTCCGGGCCCGCGCTCGCGGAAGCGAAACGCCTTGACGCCAGGATAGACGGCGCGCTCGCCCAGCTGCTCCTCGATGCGCAGGAGCTGGTTATATTTGGCCACACGGTCGGAGCGAGACAGCGAGCCTGTCTTGATTTGCGTGGCTGTGGTCGCAACGGCCAAGTCTGCTATGGTGCTGTCCTCGGTTTCGCCGGAGCGGTGCGAGATAACCGCAGCATAGCCAGCCTGATCAGCCATTTCAATCGCTTGCAGCGTTTCCGTCAGCGTGCCGATTTGGTTGGGCTTGATGAGAATCGCGTTGGCCACGCCGCGCTCGATGCCTTGGCCGAGGATGCGCGTGTTGGTCACGAACAGATCATCGCCCACCAGTTGGACGCGCCCGCCCACCTTGTCTGTCAGAGTTTTCCAGCCATCCCAGTCGCCTTCGTCCATGCCGTCTTCCAGCGTGATGATGGGATAGCGCTCCACCAAGTCGGCCAGATAGTCGGCGAATTCCGCCGCGTCAAACTGCTTGTTTTCCGACGCCAGGTGATAGCGCCCGTCGCGGTAGAACTCGGAGCTCGCGGCATCGAGTCCCAGCATCACGTCCGATTTGAGACGGTAGCCGGCGCCCTCAACCGCCTCTATCAAAGTCTCCAGCGCGGCCTCGTTGGACGGCAGGTCCGGTGCAAAGCCGCCCTCATCCCCGACGCTCGTGCTCAGGCCGCGACCGGCCAGCACCTTTTTCAGGCGGTGGAAGATCTCGGCACCGCAGCGCAGCGCCTCCGCAAAGCTTGACGCGCCCACCGGCAGGATCATGAATTCCTGCATGTCCACGTTGTTGTCCGCATGCACGCCGCCGTTGATGACGTTCATCATCGGCACGGGCATTTCGTGGGCGCGGCTGCCGCCCAAATGATAATACAGCGGCCGCTCGGCCTCGGCCGCCGCGGCATGGGCGCAGGCGAGCGAAACCGCCAGAATGGCATTGGCGCCGAGCCGGGACTTGTTGTCGGTCCCGTCGAGATCGATCAGAGCGCGATCCACAGCCTCCTGGTCGTCAGCACTCATGCCGCTCAGGCGATCGGCGATCTCGCCGTTGACATTGGCCACGGCCTGCCTGACCCCTTTGCCCGCATAACGCTCGGCGTCGCCGTCGCGCAGCTCAACCGCCTCGCGGCTGCCGGTCGAAGCGCCAGACGGCACCATGGCGCGGCCGGTGACGCCGGAACTGAAGGCGACTTCGGCCTCCACAGTGGGGTTACCCCGAGAGTCGAGGATCTCGCGCGCGTGAATGCTTTCAATCGCTGACATGGTGTGCCGCTCCTGCGTTTCGCGTAATCGATGGTTCGCCAAGGCCGCCGCGCTCCGGACCTCCGGCCTACAGTCGTTGCGTCATCTCCAGGAAGCCATGGGCTTTGACCACCTCATCGAGCGCCTTGAGGGTCTGCAGCAGACTGGGCATGAGGTCAAGCGGCCAGGAGTTGGGTCCATCGCACAGGGCATTGTCCGGATCGGGATGGGTTTCCATGAACACGCCGCTGACCCCCGCTGCGACCGCCGCGCGCGCCAGCACGGGGATGAACTCGCGCTCGCCGCCCGAGCTCGCGCCCTGGCCGCCCGGTAGCTGCACCGAATGGGTGGCGTCGAAGACCACCGGGCAACCCGCGGCGCGCATGATCGCCAAGCCGCGCATGTCCACCACCAGATTGTGGTAGCCGAAAGAGTAGCCGCGCTCGCAAAGCAGCACCCGCTCGTTGCCGGCGGCGCGCATCTTGTCCACGACGTTGGCCATGTCCTGCGGCGCCATGAACTGACCCTTCTTGACGTTGACCGGCCGGCCTTGTCGCGCCACGGCCTGCATGAAGTTAGTCTGACGGCAGAGAAACGCCGGGGTCTGGATGACGTCGACCACCTCGGCGACGGCCTCCAGCGGCGTGTCCTCGTGGACGTCGGTGAGCACCGGCACGCCCGCCTGACGCTTGACCTCGCTGAGGATGCGAAGGCCTTCGTCGACACCCGGGCCCCGGTACGAGCGGTGTGAAGAGCGGTTGGCCTTGTCGAAGGAGCCCTTGAAGATATAGGGAATGGCGAGTTCCTGCGTGATCTCGCGCAGCCGCCCGGCAGTATCCAGCGCCAGTTGCTCGCTCTCCAGCGTATCGGGGCCCGCGATGAGCAGGAAAGGCTGTTCCAGTCCGACCTCGAAGCCACACAACTGCATCGCGGTGTCCTTCCCTACTCGCCTTCCTGCAGGTGTCGGCGCTGGGCGCGGGCCGCGTTGATGAACCCCGTGAAAAGCGGGTGCCCGTCGCGCGGCGTGGATGTGAACTCCGGATGGAACTGGCAACCGACGAACCACGGGTGATCGGACAGTTCAATCATCTCCACCAGCCCTTCCGGATCCGAGCGCGCCGAAAAATGCATGCCGTGGCGGCTCAGAATCTCAGTATAGTGGTTATTGAACTCATAGCGGTGGCGGTGGCGCTCGCTGATCACCTCGGCGCCGTAAATCCGGGCTGCCAGGCTGTCGGGCTCGAGCAGGCAGTTCTGCTCGCCCAGACGCATGGTCCCGCCCTTGTCCGAACCCTCATCGCGGGATTCGACGCCGCCGTCGGCGCGCGTCCACTCGGTCACCAGCGCCACCACGGGGTGGGGCGTGTCGCGCTGAAACTCCGTACTGTGGGCGCCCTCGAGCCCCGCGCAGTTGCGCGCGAACTCGATGACAGCGATCTGCATGCCCAGGCAAATCCCCAGAAACGGGATGCGGTTTTCGCGCGCGTAGCGTGCCGCGATGATCTTGCCTTCCACGCCGCGCTCGCCGAAGCCGCCCGGCACCAGGATTGCGTCCATGCCCCGCAACGCCCCGCTGCCTTCGCTCTCGAGCTGCTCGGAGTCGACGTAGCGGATCGTCACCCGTGTCAACGTGTGTATGCCGGCGTGATTTAGCGCCTCGTTGAGCGACTTGTAGGCATCGATCAAATCGACGTACTTGCCGACCATCGCCACCTGCACCTCGCCATCCGGGTGGCCGCGCGCTTCGACCACCTTCTTCCAGTCGGACAGGTCGGCCGGCGGCACATCCAGGCGAAAATGGTCCGTCACCAGCGCGTCCAGGCCCTGATGATGCAGCGCCTGCGGGATCTTGTAGATGTCGTCCACATCGCCCGCCGCTACCACGGCGCGCACCGGGACGTTGGTGAACAAGGCGATCTTGCGGCGCTCGTTCTCGGGCAGGGGACGGTCCACGCGGCACACCAACATGTCCGGCTGAATACCGATGGAGCGCAGTTCCTTGACGGAGTGCTGCGTCGGCTTGGTCTTCATCTCGCCGGCGGAGGCGATAAAGGGCACGAGCGTGAGGTGCATGAACAGGGTGCGTTGCGGACCGAGCTCCACGCCCATCTGGCGAATGGCCTCGAGAAACGGCAGGGATTCGATGTCGCCCACGGTGCCGCCGATCTCGACCAGGCAGATGTCGGCCTCGTCGGCGCCGCGGCGTATGCATTCCTTGATTTCATCGGTGATGTGGGGGATCACCTGCACCGTGCCGCCCAAGTAGTCGCCGCGGCGCTCCTTGGTGATGACGTTGTAATAGATCTGGCCGGTGGTGAAATTGTTGTTGCGGTTGGTCCGGGTGTGGGTGAAGCGCTCGTAGTGCCCCAGGTCCATGTCCGTTTCGGCCCCGTCCGCGGTGACGAACACCTCACCGTGCTGGAACGGGCTCATGGTGCCGGCATCGACGTTAATGTAGGGGTCGAGCTTCACCATGCTCACATTCAGCCCGCGCGACTCGAGGATGGTGCCCAGCGAGGCGGAGGCGATGCCCTTGCCCAGTGAAGACACCACTCCCCCGGTCACGAAGATGAAACGGGTCATCGGCTTCTGAGGCATGAGCAGGCGTACCGAAGGCGGCGCGAACGCGGCGCAACGTTAGCAGAAAGCCCGCCCCCGGACAACGCGCGGTAGTGCTGCCGCGCCCGGGCTAGGAGCCGCGGTCCAGGCGCTCGAGCACACGGCCGGTATAATACCCTGCCTCCAGAAGCGCTTGTCCGCCGCGCGCATGCGCTAAACGCGTTCGCAGCAGGAGCAGCCGGCGTCTGGCGCGCGAGCGTTCCTCCGCGCATGTGGACACCCGCAGCAGGTCCTCCACCGAGCGGATCTCGCGGCTGAGCTCAAGCTCCGGGGGCAAATGCCCGGAATTCTTCAGCAGCCGGTACGCGGCCCGCAGTTCCGGCGGCACCAGGGAATCATCGTCGAGCCGCAGCGGCTGACCGCGGCCGGGCAGGTCGTCAAACTCCCCGCACTCTAGCGCCTGCTGAATGTGACGCTCGGCGAGCTCATCCAAAAGCGTCATGTCCGTGCCTCCCCGGGGCGTCCCGGGGGCGCCCCCAGCCACCTAATGCCGATTCCGGCTTCGCCGGGCTCTGCCTGCCAGCGGGCGTCGACCCACCAATCGCCCACGGCCAACAATGCATCGCCAGCATAAAGGAAAGGCGTGCGCTCACGCACCCAAGGCGGTACCCCAGCTTCCTGGAACAACTGTTTGACCGCTCTGGAGGGCCGCCGCGGGTCCGGGCGCAGCCGCTCCCCGCCGGCGCGAAAGCGCACCGTTAGCGCGCCGACGTCGTTGCGCACGCCCGCGCCACGCGACCTCATGGCTTCCAGCCGCCCGCATCCGGGCGGCAACTCAAGCACAGGCTGGTGCTTCCATGGCCAGGTCAGGCACTCGCCTTCCGGAGCCGCCGGCAGCGCGGCCATCGCGAACACGGCATCTCGGTAACGCCGCAGCTCGGCACCGGGCCAGCGTACGCGCGGGCTGCGCCCCGCGGCCGCGCCGAGCAGATCGTGCTCCACCGTGCGCATGTGCGCATGCGCCGGAACCGCAAGACCCTGTTCGGCCAACCAGTAGCGCAGCACGTTGCGCGACCGATGCGGCGCCATCGCGCCAAGCGCCGCCGCCGACAGGGCGTGCGCGCCCTGGGCGCGGACCTGGCGCAGGTCCAGGGCAGCCAGATCGTCCGCCAGCGCGGCAGCCTCGGCGCACAGGCGGGCGCTGCGCGCGATCGAACCCGTCAGCCGCGGCCAGCGCTCGCGCAGCACCGGTATCACCGCGTGCCGCAGATAGTTGCGGGTGCGCCGGAGCTGCACGTTGCTCGGATCCTCCACCCATGTGAGGCCTTCGGTCTGCGCATAAGCGCGCAGCGCCGCCCGCGGCCAACGCAGCAGCGGGCGCACCAACTGGCGCGTCGCCGCACCTACCGTGCGCCGCGCCGAGACGGGCATCCCCGCGAGGCCCTTGGGACCGGCGCCGCGAAGCAGTTGCAGCAGCAGCGTCTCGGCCTGATCGTCGGCATGTTGCGCCGTGACCACTACATCGCGCGCGCCGGTGGCGGCAAAAAGGGCACCGTAGCGCGCCCGCCGGGCAGCGGCTTCCAGGCCGCCCCGGCGCGGCTCCACCACGGCACGCACGACCTGCAGCGGGATGCCCCAGGCAGCGCACTGGCTGCGACAGTGCTCAGCCCATGCCCCCGCCTGCGCTTGCAGACCGTGATTGACATGGACAGCGCGCAGGCATTCGCGCCGCGGAAAGTGGCGCCACAACAGATGCAGCATCACGGTTGAATCCAATCCGCCGCTGTAGGCGACGACGAGCGACCCGCCGCGATCGAGAGAAGGCAGTGAGGCCACGACTGATTCGGGATCGAGACGGGGGAACACGCGCGCTTCTTGCAGGATGCGGGCCTGAGCCGCGTTCAGGCTTTGAAAGCCCCGAACCGGGACAGGCGGTCGTAGCGGCGCTGCACCAACTCGCCGGGGGAGAGCTGGATAAGGCGATCGACGCTCGCGAGCAGACGTGCCTTGAGCCGCTTGGCCGTTTCGACCGGATCGCGGTGCGCGCCGCCCAGAGGCTCAGGTATGACCTCGTCGATCAACTCCAGCTTTTTCAACCGGTCGGCGGTAACCCCCATCGCTTCGGCGGCTTCCTCCGCCTTGTCCGCACTCTTCCATAAAATCGAGGCGCATCCTTCCGGGGAAATCACCGAATAAATGCTGTATTGCAACATCGCCACGTGATCGCCCACGCCGATCGCCAGCGCCCCGCCCGAGCCACCCTCGCCCGTGACCGTACACACGACGGGCGTATGCAGGCGCGACATCTCCATCAAATTGCGCGCGATCGCCTCAGACTGATTGCGCTCCTCGGCGCCGATGCCCGGATACGCCCCCGGTGTATCGATAAAAGTCACCACGGGCAGGCGGAAACGCTCCGCCAGGCGCATCAAACGCAGTGCCTTGCGATAGCCTTCCGGTTTGGGCATGCCGAAGTTGCGGCGGATCTTCTCCTTGGTGTCGCGCCCCTTTTGCTGGCCGATCACCACCATGGGACGGTCATCAAGACGGCCCACGCCGCCCACCACGGCCGCATCGTCGTGAAATGCACGGTCGCCGTGGAGCTCTTCGAAATCGGTAAAAATGGCCTGGATATAGTCCAGTGCATACGGCCGCTGCGGGTGACGCGCCAGTTGCGCAACCTGCCACGACGACAGGGACGCGAAGATCTGCTCGGTGAGCGAACGGCTCTTGGACTCCAGCCGCGCTATCTCCTCGCTGAGATTGACTTCGCTGTCGTCGGCGACGTAGCGCAACTCCTCGATCTTCTGCTGCAGTTCGGCGATGGGCTGCTCGAAGTCGAGGAAATTCAGACTGATTCTCGATCCTGTCTCGCTCACGCCTCACCTGCCGTCGTCGCCACACGCGCGCGGGGCGCGCGCGCGTATCGCACCTGAATGGCCGCGGGACCCAAAAGCCCGCGCAAATCCCTCAACAGCCCGTCGCACACGCGCACGCTCCACGCCTCGTCCAAAACCAGATCGGCCCGCGCCCGCCCATTGCGATAGCGCACCATGACCGGGCAGCCGCCGTCTTCCCGGTAGCGGCTCAGACATGCCTCCAGCTCCCCGAGGCTGGCGCTGCCGAGCTGCCAGTGCACGGTCAGCCGACTGGCAAACTTGGCCCGCGCCTCTTCCAGCTCCATCACTTCATGCGGATTGAGCCGGTAACTGTCCGCGTAATCATCATAACTCAAGGTACCTGCCACGATGAGCAGCCGGTCTTTCTGCAGCAGATGGCGGAACTGGATGAACTTGTCTTCGAACAGCACGCAGTCGATGCGCGCGCTGCGGTCGTCGAGCGTCACGATGGCGCGCCGCCCCGCCTTCATCATGCGCAGCTCAACCACCAAACCGGCCAGGACCACCGGCGCACCCCGCCCACGCCCGCCGTTGGGCGGGGTGCGCCGATCCGAGCCCGCAGCCTCTGCGCGCTCGATCGCGTGCGCAATGCGCCCGCTCGTCAGCTCGCGCAGATCATCCAGAAAAAACTCGATGGGATGCCCGGTCAGGTAAAGTCCCAGCGTTTCCTTTTCTGCCCGCAGGCGCTCCAGTTCGGGCCATTCCGGTACCTCTTCCACCGGCGCATCGTCCGCATCCGGCTCGGGCTGGGGCAACAGCCCGAACATATCATCCTGCCCCGCCGCCACTGCGACCGTGTGCTGCTCGGCGATGGCCAGCGCCTGCGGCAACGCCTGCATAAGGCTGGCGCGGTTGGGTCCGAGACCATCGAGCGCGCCGGCGTGAATCAGCGCTTCCAGCACGCGCCGGTTCACCCTGCGCACATCAATACGGCGGCAGAAATCGTATAGATTGCGGAATTCACCATGGCGCTCGCGCTCATGGAGCATGCCTTCAATGGCCGCTTCGCCGACGCCCTTGATAGCCCCCAGCCCGTAGCGGATGGCGTTATCGCCGACGGTGCTGAAATCGAACGCCGAGTGATTGATATCCGGCGCCAGCACCTCCAGCCCGAGGCGCCGGCACTCGTCGATCATCTGCACCACCTTGTCGGTGTGCTCCATATCGCTGGAGAGCACGGCGCACATGAACGCCGCCGGATAGTGCGCCTTGAGCCACGCGGTGTGGTAGGACACCAGCGCGTAGGCCGCCGAGTGCGACTTGTTGAAGCCGTAGCCGGCGAACTTCTCCACCAAGTCGAAAATATGGGCAGCGGTCTCCTGCTTGACGCCATTATCGACCGCACCCTGAACGAAATTCGCGCGCTCCTTCGCCATGGCCTCGGGCTTTTTCTTTCCCATGGCCCGGCGCAGCAGATCGGCGCCGCCCAGCGTATAGCCGGACAGCACCTGGGCGATCTGCATCACCTGCTCCTGATAGAGGATGATGCCGTAGGTGGGCTTGAGGATCGGCTCCAGCGATGGATGCGGATACTCCACCCTGGCGCGGCCGTGCTTGCGGTTGATGAAGTCAACGACCATGCCGGACTGCAGCGGCCCGGGACGGTACAAGGCCACGAGCGCCACGATATCCTCGAAGCAGTCCGGCTGCAGCTCCTTGATCAGCTTGCGCATGCCCGCCGATTCCAGCTGAAAGACGGCGGTCGTGGCCGCCGACTTGAGCAGATCGAAGGTAGCGCGGTCGTCCATCGGCAGCGCGCGCAAGTCGACCGGCTTCTCCCCGGCCGTTTCACGGGTCCGGTTGGCAATGCGCACCGCACGGTCGATGATCGTGAGCGTGCGCAGGCCCAGAAAATCGAACTTCACCAGCCCGACCGCCTCCACGTCATCCTTGTCGAACTGGGTCACCAGGCTTTCGCCGCCCGGCTCGCAGTACAGCGGAGTGAAATCGGTGAGCGGGCTGGGTGCGATCACCACACCGCCGGCGTGCTTGCCGGCATTGCGCACGATGCCTTCCAGAGACAACGCCATGTCGATCAGGTACCGGACTTCCTCGTCGTCCTGGTAGCTCGCCTTGAGCTCCGGCGATTCCTCCAGCGCCCGCTCCAGCGTCATGCCCACGGCAAAGGGCACCTGCTTGGCGATGCGATCGACGAAGCCATACGGGTGGCCCAAAACCCGGCCCACGTCGCGCACCACGGCGCGCGCGGCCATGGTGCCGTAAGTGATGATCTGCGATACGCGGTCGCGCCCGTAGCGGTCCGCGACATACTCGATGACGCGGTCCCGCCCGTCCATGCAGAAATCGACGTCGAAATCGGGCATGGACACGCGTTCGGGATTCAGGAAGCGCTCAAACAGCAGGTCGTGCAAGAGCGGGTCCAAATCGGTAATCCCCAGCGCGTAGGCCACCAGCGAGCCCGCGCCTGAGCCGCGGCCCGGTCCCACCGGCACGCCGTTATGGCGCGCCCAGCGGATGAAATCCGCCACGATGAGAAAATAGCCGGGGAAACCCATGCTGACGATCACCCCCAGCTCGTGCTCGAGGCGCTTTTCGTAGTCGGCACGCTCGGCTGCGGGCAGCTCTCGCCCACGCGCCTGCTCGAGCGCGGCCAAGCGCGCCTGCAAACCCCGTGTTGCCTCCTCACGCAGATGCGACTCCACGCTCTGCGAGGCCGGCACGGGGAAGTCGGGCAACACGTTCTCGCCCAGGGTCAGACCCAGATTGCACCGGCGCGCGATCTCGACGCTGTTCTCCAGCGCCTCGGGCACATCCGCGAACAGCCGGCGCATCTCCTCCGGGGTCTTCAGATACTGCTCCGGGCTGTAGCGCTTGGGCCGCCGCGGATCGGCGAGCGTGCGTCCTTGGTGAATACACACGCGCGCCTCGTGCGCCTCGAAATCGCCGCGGGCCAGGAAGCGCACATCGTTGGTGGCGACCACTGGCACGTCGTGGCCCAGCGCCAATGCCACAGCCGCTTCGTTATAGGGCTCCTCGTCGTCGCGCCCCGTGCGCTGCAGCTCGATGTAGAAACGGTCCGGAAACAACCTCAGCCAGCACGCCAACGCCTGCTCGGCCTCGGCATCCTGTGAGCTGAGCAGGGCCCGCCCGATATCGCCTTCGCGCCCGGCAGAGAGGGCAATGAGTCCTTCCGAGGCTTGTTCCAGCCATTCGCGGCGCACCACGGCCATGCCTCGCCGCTGCCCTTGCATGTAACTGTGGGTGACCACCCGCGTGAGATTGCGGTAACCGATGTCGTTCTGGCACAGCAAGACCAGCCGAGTAGGCGCCTGGGAGCCAGCCTCATCTATCCATACATCCACGCCGACGATCGGCTTGATGCCAGCGTCGATGGCGGCGCGATAAAACTTGACCATTCCGAACAGATTGCTCTGGTCCGTAATCGCTACGGCCGGCGCGCCCTGTTCGGCGAGATGGCGCATCAGCTCCTTGATGCGCACCACGCCGTCAACCAGGGAATATTCGGTGTGCAAACGAAGATGGACGAAATCCACGGACATGCTCAGTATCGCCCCCTGTGCTGCGATGACCGTTCGGTGGGCGTCACGTCGCGCCCGCGGGTCAGCCGCCGGTCACGGCAACGGCAGTTTACACGGCAAACCGGACCTACTTGTAGGCCGGGACCGGCACAGCGTTTGCCCCAGCCGCGCATTCACGGCTCCGCGCCGCTCAAGCATGCGCGCACCGGCGCGAACGTGCGCCTGTGCAACGGCGTTACCCCCAAGGTCTGCAATGCCGCGATATGGGCTCTGGTGCCGTAGCCTTTGTGCCGGGCGAAACCGTAGCCGGGATGTAGAGCGTCCCAATGCACCATTTCCGCATCGCGTGCCACCTTGGCGATGATGGAGGCCGCGCTGATGGCGGGGACCAGCGCATCGCCGCGGACGATGGCCTGCGCCGGGCAAGGCGCCTGCGGACAGTGCAGCCCATCGACCATAACGCGTTCAGGCGCCGTTTCCAGCGCCGCTATCGCGCGCGCCATTGCCAGCAGCGCGGCCTGATGGATGTTCAAGGCATCAATCTCCGCCACCGACGCGCGCCCCAAGGCCACGGTCAGCGCGGCTGCGCGTATGCGGCTTGCCAAGCGCTCGCGCCGGGATGGCGTCAAGCGCTTGGAATCGGTCAGCCCCTCGATAGGGCGCCGTGGATCCAGAATCACCGCCGCCGCAACGACGGGGCCGGCCAGTGGCCCGCGCCCCACCTCATCGACACCGGCGAGCAGCGGAACCGCCACTATGCCCGCCGCGCCTGCAGTCGATCGGCTACGGCTCGAGCCGCCTGGCGGCTGGCGTCGCGGCGCAAGTCGTCGTGGATAGCCCCAAACGCCTCGATCTGCGCGCGGCGCCGGCCAGGCGACGTCAGAAGCTCATACAACGCCGGCCCCATGCGCTCGGCGCAGGCGGCTTCCTGAATGAACTCGTCCACGGGCGCGGAGCCGCCGGCGTGCATGCTCAGCAGGTTGGGCAAGCTGAAATGACGTACCTTGATCAGATGCAGGCGGCGCGCGATCCAGGCACTCAACGGGGCCACACGGTAGGCGACCGCCATGGGCCGCCCCAACAACAGTGCCTCCAGCGACGCGGTGCCGGAGGCCAGCAACACCGCGTCCGCCGCCCCCATGACCTCCCGGGCGCGCCCTGGGACGAGCTTCACGCCCGCTTCTACGCCGACCGCTTGCAGAGCCTGCGCGAATGCCGCGTGCACCTGCGGTGTCGCCATCGCAGCGGCGAAGCGCGCCTCGGGCAATCGCTGGCGGAGCCAGCGCACCGTCTCGGCAAAAGGCAACGCCAGCCGCGTCACCTCTCCCAGGCGGCTGCCGGGCAGCAGCGCCACCACCGGCGCGCTCTGCGGCAGACCCAGCGCACGGCGCAGGGGGCCGACATCGGTGACGGGTGCTATCTCGTCGGCGAGGGGATGGCCCACGCAGCGCACGGGTACACCGTGTTCACGATAAAACGGGGTCTCGAACGGAAACAGGGTGAGCATCAAGTCCACCGCGCGCGCAATGCCACGGATACGCCCGCGGCGCCATGCCCACACCGACGGGCTGACGTAATGCACCGTGAGCACGCCGCGGCGGCGCAGCCGGCGCTCAATGGCGAGATTGAATTCGGGCGCGTCGATGCCGATAAAGATATCGGGCGGATCAGCCAGCCACGTGCGCACAAGCCGGCGGCGCAGGCGCAACAGCCGGGGCAGATGCGAGACCACTTCCGACAACCCCATCACGGACAGCTCTTCGCTGCCCGCCAGTGGTCGGCAACCCGCCGCCCGCATGTGCTCGCCGGCTACGCCCGCGAAATGCGCATCCGGCCATATGCCGCGCATGGCCCTGATCAGGCCGCCGCCCAGAAAATCCCCGGATGCCTCTCCTGCCACCAGTGCCACGCGCGACGCCGCGGCTTCAACGTATGACACTGCGCCGCGTGTTCGCAAGAAAATCGACCATTGGCTGGACCACCGGCTCGTTTTCGGCCAAGCGCACCAGCTCGATTCGGGCGTCGGCCAGGCGCAGGCTCGAGCGATACAGGATCTTGTAGGCTCTGCGGATGGATTCGATCTGGTCTGCACTGAAATTGCGCCGCTTGAGCCCGATCACGTTAACGCCATACGGGCGCGTGCGCTCGCTCCCGGCGACCATGATATAGGGCGGCACATCGCCCGTGAGGGCGCTGTTATGGCCGGTGAACGCGTGGGCGCCTATATGCACGAACTGGTGAACCAGCGTAAACCCGCCGAAACTGACGTGGTCGTCCACGTGCACGTGGCCCGCCAAGCTGGTGCCGTTGGCGAGCACCAGTTGGCTGCCCAGCACGCAGTCGTGAGCAATGTGCACGTAGGCCATGATCCAATTGTCGTCGCCGACCCGCGTGACTCCGCCGTCCTGAACGGTGCCCCGGTTCATGCTCACGAACTCGCGAATGGTGTTGCGGTTGCCGATCTCCAGGCGCGTGGTCTCTCCGGCGTACTTTTTGTCCTGGGGATCGTCCCCCAAGGAGGCGAACTGAAAGATGCGGTTATCGCATCCGATGCGGGCCGGCCCCTTGATGACGACATGCGGCCCCACCCACGTCCCCGAGTCGATCTGTACGCCCGCCCCGATGACGCTGTACGCACCGATATCCACGTCGTCGGCGATCTCTGCGGTGGGGTCGACGACTGCGCGCGGATCAATCATCGGCGAATTCCTTGGCCGCGCACATCAGCCCCGCTTCGCAGACGACGCGTCCGTCGACGCTGGCGTAGGTGTCAAACTTCCACAAACGGGCACGCTGGCGAAGCAGGGTGACGTGCAGCATGAGCTGATCCCCCGGCTCCACGGGGCGTTTGAAGCGGGCGTTGTCGATGCCCACAAAGTAATACAGCGTCTTGTGGTCCGGTGGCCCGGTAACGGTACGAAACGTGAGCAGCCCCGTCGCCTGCGCCAGCGCTTCCAGAATCATCACGCCGGGGAACACCGGGCGGCCCGGGAAATGCCCGGTGAAGAACGGCTCGTTGACGGTGACATTCTTGACCGCGAGCAGCGATTTTCCCGGCTCGATCTCGAGCACCCGATCCACCAGCAGAAACGGATACCGGTGCGGCAGAAGTTTGAGGATGTCGTGTATATCCGCTGTGTTCAAGACTTGTCCCCGTCTCGTTGTCCCGGCTGGGACAACTTCCTGACCTTGTCCTCAAGCTGCTGAAGCCGGCGCACGCGCGCCACCAGCCGGCGCCAGCGGCCGGCGGGTTCCACCGGCAGGCCGGATGCATACATGCCCTGGGACGGCAATGATTTGGTCACCATCGTCATGCCCATCACCACCACGTCGTCGCCGATGGAGATATGGCCGTTGATACCCACGTGCCCGCCGATCATGCAGCGCCTGCCGATCGTGGTACTGCCGGCAATGCCGGTACAGCCTGCGATCGCCGTGTGTGCGCCAATCCGTACGTTATGGCCTACCTGAATCTGGTTGTCGAGCTTGACCCCCTCCTCGATCACCGTATCCTCCAGTGCGCCCCGGTCCACCGTGGTGTTGGCGCCGATCTCCACATCATCGCCCACCACGACGCTGCCCAACTGCGGGACGTCGATCCAGCCCTCGCCGTCGCGCGCCAGGCCGAAGCCGCGGCTGCCGAGCACCGCACCCGGATGGACGATGACGCGCGCGCCCATCGTCACGCCGTCGCCAAGCGTGGCATTCGCCCCGACTTCGCTATCCATACCGACGCGGCACCCGCGGCCCACGACAGCGCCCGCACCCACCACGACGCCGGGGCCGATCACGGTGCCGGCACCGATCACCGCGCCCGCAGCCACGCTCGCGCCAGGGTCGACCTCGGCGTCGTCATCCACCACGGCCTTGGGGTGAATGCCCTGAGGCGGCCGCACGCGTTGCTCGAACAGTTTCGCCACGCGGGCGTAGGCCGCGTAAGGGTCCTCGGCAATCAGCGCAGGCACCCGGCACTGCCCGGCGTGCCCCGGCGCCACGATGACCGCGGACGCCGCAGTCGAGGCGAGATGCTTGGCGTACAGCGAGTTGGCCAGAAAGGCGATGCAACCGCGGCGCCCCTTCTCCAGGGTGCACACCCCGTGAATGCGCACACTCCCATTGCCGCGCAGCTCCGCCCGAGCGATCTGCGCCAGGTCCGCCAGCGTGCGCGGCGGCGCCGCCGCCACGCCCTTGTCGACTACCAGAGCCACACCACCATCCGGTTAATGGCCCGAGCGGTCATCCTCCCGCAGTTGTTGCAGCACCTGATCGGTAATATCGACTTTTTTGGTCGCATAAACAATGCCGTCGCTCAAAACAAGATCATAGTGGTGCTTTTTGGCCACATCCACGATCACGTCGTAAATCTTCTTGCGCAGCTTGCCGAACGCAGCCTGCTCGGCGCTCTGCACATCCTGATTGTAAGCGTTCTGCTTCTGCTGGAAATCCCGCTGGTCCTGCTGTAGCTGGTTTTGCTTTTTGTGCCGTTCCGACGAGCTCATGATCGACTGATTCTTGTTAAACGTCTTTTGCTCGTTCTGAAGCTTGTGCTGCAGATCCTCCAGCGTCTGCCGCCGCGACGAGAACTTGTTGCGCAACGTCTTGCGCGCCTTCTCGGCCTGCGGAGCCTCCTTGATCAGCCGCATCGGGTTGATGACCGCGATGCGCGTTTCCGCGGCTTGCGCCGTTCGCCCCAAGCCCACGGCCGCGAGCACAACAAGCAGCGCGGTGAGGAAATAGACCTGTTTCACGACGACCTCCTGTGTTGAGCCACGCGGCTAAAAGCCAGTGCCAAACGAAAATTGGAAGTGCTGAATATTATCGCCCGGCTGCGTGCGAATCGGCACAGCGTAGCTCAACCGCAGCACGCCCAGGAACGGCGTAAACCACGAAAACGCCACGCCCGCGGAGCTGCGCAGCTTGGAAAACTGCCAGTCGCCCGGCTGCGCAAACACGCTGCCCATGTCGTAGAACAGCGTAAAGCGGGTGGATTTATTATTACTTTTCAATGGTGTAGGTAGAATGAGGCCGGTCTGCAACACGGTCTCGAAGGTGCCGCCGAGCGGGTTGTTGAAAGTGTCCTGCGGTCCCAGCGTATCCGGCGTGAACCCGCGCACGGTATCGAAACCGCCGGCATAGAAATGATCGTACGGCGGCACCGCGCCGTTATTGCCGCCGCCGTAGCCATGCTCATAACCCAGCGTGCCGTTGAAGTGAATCGTGAAATCCGCAGGCAACGGCACATATTGCTGGTAATTGTACGTGCCCTTGTAGTAAGTCAAGTCACTGCCCGGTAGCGCCATGTCCAGCGATATTTGGTTCAAGGATCCGCGCGTGGCGAGGATGGTCTTGTTGCGCGTGTCATACGACCAGCCGGTGTTCAGCATGTACTCCAGGAAGCTCTTCCCGTACTGATTGGTGAAATCGATCACCTGGGTGGACGTCGTGCCCGGATAGACCTTGAGCTCCGTTTGATTGATCGTGCCGCCCAACTGGAACGAAGAGAATTCCGACAGCGGGAAGCTGTAGAGCACCTTCCCGCCGTATTGCTTGGTGTCGTAGTCGGAGGAATAACGGATGATCTGGTTCGAGCTGCGGTAGTAGCCCGTGACCGTGCGGCTCACGCCGCTCGTGGTGGCGTAAGGGTCGGTCCAGCTCGCGCTGTAGACGCGGTAGATACTGCTGTTGTCCACGCGCAGGCTGAGCTTGTTGCCGGTGCCCAGGAAGTTGTTGTGCGTAATGCTGCCGCTCAGCAGAATGCCCTGGGAACCCGAGTAGCCCACGCCCAGCTGAATGGCCCCGGGCGGGCGCTCGTTGACGTCGAAACTGACGTCGACCATGTCGTTCGAGCCCTGCACGCGCTTCGTGTTGACCTTCACCTGCTCGATGAAAGGCAGCCGTGCCAGGCGTGTGCGCGAGCGCTGTATCGCCGCACGCGAATACCACGCCCCCTCGTACTGGCGCAGCTCCCGGCGCAGGGTCTGGTCGTTGGTCTTGTAGTTCCCGCTGAAGGTGATGCGGCGTACGTAAACGCGCTGTCCGGGCTTGACCTGGAAGTCGATATCGACTTTGTGAGTACCCGGTACGACATGCTTTTTCGGCTGCACCTTGGCGAACGCATAGCCGTCGTCGGCGAGCCGCGTCTCGATGGCGTCGGAGCTCGCGCTCACCTTGCGCTGGGAGTACTGCTCGCCCGGGTGCAGCTTCACCAGCGACTCGAGCTCGGATTTCTTGACCACCAGCCGGCCGCTGAGTGAGAACTTCCTGATCGTGTACTGCTGGCCTTCAGAGACGTTGATCGTCACGTAGATGCCGGTCTTGTCCGGCGACAGCTCCACCTGCACCGAGTCGATCGCGAAGTTGAGATAACCGTGGTCCTGGTAAAACGAGGTCAGACTCTCCAGATCGCCCACGAGCTTGCCGCGCGAGTAGAGATCGTTCTTGGTGATGAACGACAGCGCCGTCGGCGTGCTCAGCTTGAACTGCCCCAGCAGAGTCTGCTTGGAAAACGCCTTGTTGCCGACGATGTTGATGCCGCGGATCTTGGCAACCGGTCCCTCCTTCACGTTGATGGTGATCGAGACCCGATTGTTGGACAGGTGCTGCACGGTGGGCTTGATCTGTACGCTGTAGTAGCCGTTGGAGTAGTACTGGCTGCGCAGCTCCTGCTCCACGCTCTCCAGCAGCGAGCGCTTGAACAGCCGCCCGCGCGCCAATCCGGCGTTGTGCAGCGCTTTAATCAGCTTCTTGCCGCCGATCTTCTTATTGCCTTCCAGCTTGAAGCTGGATATGGCCGGGCGCTCCTTGACCTTGACGATCAGTTCCTGATTGTTAGCCCCTTGCCCGCGCTCGAGCTGGACGTCCTGAAACAGGCCGGTGTTATAGAGCGCTCGAACGGCGTTCTGGGCCGCGCTCTGCGTCACCGTATCCCCCGCCGACAACGGCAGGTAGGTCAGCACCGTGCCTTTTTCGAGCCGCTGCAATCCCTCGACGCGGATATTGTGGATCACGAAGGGCTGGAAAGCCCAAGCGGGCGCCAGACTCAGAATCCAGAACAAAAAAATCCAGGCAAGCTTGCGCTCGGGGGAAAATCGCTTCATGAGGAATCAGCCAACGAGGCGTGCGATGTCGTTATAGAAGGCCAGGCTCATGAGCATGATCAAGAGCACCAAGCCGATGTGCTGGCCGATCGTCTGAGTCCTCTCAGACAACGGACTGCCTTTGATTAACTCCGCCGCGTAATACAGAAGATGTCCTCCGTCCAGCACGGGCACGGGCAATAGGTTTAGCACGCCCAGGCTGATGCTCACGATCGCCAGGAAACTGAAGAACGGCGATACGCCGAGCTGGGCCGTGTAGCCCGCATACTGCGCGATGTCTATTGGGCCGCTGATGTTGCGCCAGGAAACGCGGCCGACAACCATCTGCCAGAGCATGCGCGCCGTCAGAGCAGTCATCTGCCAAGTACGGCCAGCACCGGCTGTCAGCGCATGGCCCGGCCCATAGCGTTGTTGCGCGCGCAAATGCTGCCATAAATCGCGGTTCACATCCACGCCGGCACCGATGTGGCCGATGGTGTTGCCTGCGCTGCGCACGTGGCCGACGGTCAGGGGAAGGGTCTTGCGCTGGCCGTCGCGCCGCACCGTCACGCGGGTCTGGTCCCCGGGATGGGCCCGCACCCACTTCACCAGCGCGGACCAATCCTGGATGGCGCGGCCGCCGATGGCCATGACTTGATCGCCCGAGCGCAGCCCGGCCCGTTGCGCCGGGCTGTCGGGCTCGACGCGGCCGATGACCGGCTTGATCTGCGGTTGATACAGGGTGACCCCCGCCTGCGTGTAGAACTTCTGCGGGTCAGAGCTGATGCCGTGCAGGTCCAGGCTCACCCGCCGCTGCTGACCGTTCGTTCCGCGCACCACGAGGCGGGCCCGATGATGGTCGAGCGCGGCCTCGAGAAGATCCGTGCGCGCCACGTCCCAGGTGGGAGCGGCATGCCCGTCCACGCTGACGATCAAATCGCCCCGCTGCAGCCCGGCCTGAAAAGCCGGCGTCCCTTGAGCGACTTGGCCCACAATCGGCTTCATGCCCACGATGCCCACCATGAACACCAGCCAGTAGGCGGCGACGGCAAAGACGAAGTTGAATCCGGGCCCGGCGGCTACGATGGCGATACGCTTCCACACCGGCTGGGTATTGAAGGCGAGATGCCGCTCCGCCGGGTCCACCTCGCCCTCGCGCTCGTCGAGCATCTTCACATAGCCGCCCAGGGGCAGCGCTGAGATCACATATTCCGTGCCGCTCTTGCGCGAGGTCCAGCCCCACAGCGGCTTGCCGAACCCGATGGAGTAGCGCAGGACCTTGACGCCCAGGCGTCGCGCGAGCCAGAAATGTCCGAACTCGTGGAAGGCCACCAATACCCCGATCGCCACCGCAAAGGCCGCGACGGAAATGAGAATTTGGGTAAACGCCACCGCTTACGGCCTCCGCAAACGGACGCGCTGGGCGGTAAACCCGCGCGCCCACCGGTCTGCTGCCAGCACATCCTCCAGCACCGACGGCTTAACGCTCGCTTCCGCCGACTCCGCCATGGCCCCCAGACACTGCTCAATCACCACCGGGATGTCCAGATACGCCAAGGCGCCCTCCAAAAAAGACGCCACGGCGACTTCATTCGCGGCGTTGAGCACGGCCGGCGCGCAACCGCCCGCCTCCATGGCTGCAGCCGCCAGTCCCAGGCAGGGGAAACGCTCACCTTCGGGTTCGCGAAACTCCAGTGTCCCCGCACGCCAGAGCTCCAGCGGCTCAACGCCGGAGGACACCCGCTCCGGCCACGCCAACGCTTGCGCGATCGGCGTACGCATGTCGGGTTGCCCCAACTGGGCGAGAATCGAGCCGTCCGCATACTCCACCATGGAATGCACGATGCTCTGCGGATGCAACACGGCCTCCAGGCCGCCACGCTCCATGCCGAACAGCCAAGCGGCCTCGATAAGCTCAAGCCCCTTGTTTATCATGGTCGCAGAATCCACCGAGATTTTAGGGCCCATCACCCAGTTGGGATGCTTGACCGCCTGCGCCGGCGTAACCTGCTCGAGCGACTCCAGCGGCACGTC
>Ga0102962_1000149_pt1 | contig 40424 bp, 25 predicted proteins | sample SalPonF2_C_D2_MG_FD_84519 | JGI IMG/M metagenome (GOLD analysis project Ga0102962, IMG submission 84519) | Salt pond soil microbial communities from South San Francisco under conditions of wetland restoration - Salt Pond MetaG SF2_C_D2_MG ...
CATTCTTGGCTACTTGATCTACAGTTCCCTTTTCGCTGCCGTTGGGGCTGCTGTCGATTCGGAAACCGACACTCAACAGTTCATGTACCCGATCATGCTGCCCATTATGGTAGGTTATTTCATAATGTTCCGGGCGATGGCCAATCCTGATAGCACGCTGGCAATTGTGGGATCATTAATCCCGTTTTGTGCTCCTATTGTGATGATTACGCGTATTGCCATCACTGATGTGCCAATCTGGGAAATTTTAACTTCTATTTTCCTGATGATTGGCACTTTTGTTGGCACAGTGTGGTTAAGTGCTAAAATTTACAGCGTGGGCATACTCAGTTATGGGAAAAGCGCTAATTTTAAAGAGCTGCTGAAATGGATTAGAGAGTGAAATGAGTCATGAGTAAGAAATAATAAGAGAGTATATACTCACATATCTCAATCGAAAAATATGCGAGTATAGCTTTGAAGTTATAAAACTTAAGATCCCTACTAAATAATCATTCCCGCGCCAACGGTCTCGTTGGTAAATTCATCAATTAAAATAATGCTACCGGTCGTGCGATTTTTCTTATAACTGTCATAAAAAAGAGGCTCTGTCGTTCGAATTCTAATTCGACCGATATCATTCAACCCAATATCATTATCTCCTTCCACGCGGTGCAATGTATTTATATTCACTTTGTATTTTACCTCCTTAACAATGCACCGTGCTTCTTTAGTAGTATGTTTGATTGCATATTTGCCATTCGGTTGCAGGGGGTCTTTATTTAGCCAACAAACCATTAAATCAATATCCTGTCCCACGGTGGGCTGGTTGTCTGGCTTGGCAATCATATCACCACGACTGATGTCAATATCATCCTCCAGGGTCAAAGTAACCGACATCGGCTGGAATGCCTCTTCCTCTTCATTCTCGAAAGTATGAATCTCATCGACCTTCGTTGTAAATCCGGAAGGCAAAGCAATAATTTCGTCTCCGGGCTTCAATACACCACCGGCAATGCGTCCCGCATACCCCCGGTAATCGGGATACTCAGTAGATTGCGGACGTGTGACCCATTGTACCGGAAACCGGCTGTCAACATGGTTATAATCGCTATCCACTTGTACATTTTCGAGCGTATAAAGCAGTGTTGACCCTCCGTACCAAGGCATATTATCGGATTTTTCCACCACATTATCTCCATAAAGTGCACTAATGGGAATGTAGTGAATGTCTGGTACATCCAATTTGGATGAAAAAGTTTTAAATTCTTCACGAATCTCGTTGAAACGCTCTTCGCTATAATCAACCAAATCCATCTTGTTGACGCACAGTACGATATGCTTAATTTGTAGCAAAGAGGCAATAAACGAATGCCGGCAAGTCTGTTCGATCACGCCATTACGAGCATCTACTAAGATGACAGCCAAATTTGCTGTTGAAGCTCCCGTGACCATATTTCGGGTATATTGCACATGCCCCGGAGTATCAGCAATAATAAATTTCCGTTCCGGTGTTGAAAAATAACGATAGGCCACATCAATAGTTATGCCCTGCTCACGTTCAGCTGATAGTCCATCAGTCAAAAGAGCGAGGTTCGTATATTCGTCTCCCTTTTTCTTGCTGGATTCCTCGATTGCTTCCATCTGATCGTCAAATATGGATTTGGAATCATACAGCAAACGCCCGATTAGGGTGCTTTTGCCATCATCTACACTTCCCGCCGTTGTAAAACGGAGAAGGTCCATTTCGAGGTATTTCTGGGCTTCAGTTTTGTTGGTACTCATCGATCTTCTTGTTAGCTATTAAAAATTTCTGAAAAGTTTTCAGCAGTCAAACATTCAGGCGTAAGTGAAAGCTGATTTCTGGCAGATGAACGCTTTCTAAAAATACCCCTCTTTCTTGCGTTCTTCCATTGCAGCTTCGGCTCGTTTATCATCAGTACGATTTCCCCTTTCAGTAATGCGGGCTGAGGCTACTTCCTCGATAATTTGAGCCACTGTAGAAGCTTCTGATTCAAAAGCTCCTGTACAAGTCATATCTCCAATAGTTCGAAAACGAATTGTTTTATCGACATACTTTTCGTCATCACCCAATGTGATGTAAGGCGATTTTGCCAAATAGGTACCTTCACGCTGAACTACCTCACGTTCATGGGAAAAATATAATTTGGGGATGTTAATTCCTTCAGCAGCAATATACTGCCAGACATCCATTTCTGTCCAGTTGCTAAGGGGAAATACCCGGAAATGCTCTCCATGATTCTTCCGTCCATTATAGAGATTCCATAGCTCGGGACGTTGGTTTTTGGGATCCCACTGCCCGAATTCATCACGATGAGAGAAAAAACGCTCTTTGGCCCGGGCTTTTTCTTCATCCCGACGGGCGCCTCCAAATGCAGCATCAAAATCATGTTCTTCCAAAGCATTTAAAAGAGTTGGAATCTGCAACTTATTACGGCTGGGATTCGGGCCCTTTTCTTCCTTCACACGACCGGCATCAATCATATCCTGTACTTTAGCTACAATAAGATTAACCCCAAGATCATCCATTAACTGATCACGGAATTCTATCGTCTCGTCGAAATTATGCCCCGTATCAACGTGCAAAAACGGGAATGGTATTTTGCCTGGCCAAAAAGCCTTTTCTGCCAGACGTGCCATAGTAATGGAATCTTTACCGCCGGAGAACATAAGAACAGGATTCTCAAACTGGGCGGCGACCTCCCTCATAATATGAATGGATTCCGACTCTAATTGTCGGATGTGATTTAACTTGTATAACTGCATCTACGGATTCTAATTTTTAGTTCAATTTAAAGCGAACAAAGTTAAGCAATTTGTTGTAGAATGACTATTTATAATAAAGCTGATTTAGTAACCAAAATACAACAACTGTAGTGTGTATTATCTAACTTCTATTCTTAAGATATTCAATTACCATTTCTACCCCTTCTTCAGGAGTAATATCTGTGGTATCTATTTCAAGTTCCGGGTTGTCAGGTTCTTCATAGGGATCGCTGATACCCGTAAAATTATCAATTTCTCCGTTCCGGGCTTTGGCATACAGCCCCTTTACATCCCGAGCCTCACAAACCTCCAGCGGAGTTGAAATATGAATCTCCGTAAAATCATTACACATATTACGCACAAAGTTTCGGGCCTCCTGGTAGGGAGAAATAAATGAAGCCACCACGAAAACGCCATGTTTTTGCAACAGGCTGGCAACAAAACCAACTCTTTTAACATGATTGTCTCGCTCTTCCTTTGAAAAACCAGTGGTGGGAAATACTTTCCGAACCGCATCTCCATCGAGATGTTCTATTTCATATCCTCTGTCTTTCAAAACTTCATAGACCTTTTCCGAAATGGTACTTTTCCCAGATCCGGATAGCCCGGTAAACCAAAGGACGGTTGATTTTAAATTTATTTCATTCATAATAAAAAGCAGAAAATGTTTGGTAATCTAATTTTAAACGTTCAATGTCGAATTTTAAATATTCATAATTCAACATTTCCATTTAAACCTATCAAAAAACCTCCATTCTTCATATCAGGTTTATTATATGTTAACGGTGATTCATGTTCCCCATCCTTTGCAGAATATCGATAAACACAATCGCCGGCCGCCACATCCCACTCCATCGTAGGTCCCATGCGTGGATAGATATCTGCTGCACCTTCGGCTACAAGACAAAATTTCAGAGAACTTCCTGCGGGAATGGTCTTATTAACCTTCAATCCCCTTTTTTCAAGCTCAGCGACAAGTGTTTTCGATCCGTGAGAACGACTTTGTACGGTAATGAGTGGTTTACTTCGGTTACTTGCCGATGAATAAATTCTTTTCGGCTCATTGTTATCCACCTGTTTATATGCCCCCTCCTTCTCAGAAGCGTAATAAGTCGTCTTTTTCACGGGGATATAAACCACACCCAACACTGGTTTTCCGTTATCAATCAAAGCAATATTAACCGTAAATTCTCCATTTTTTTTGATGAACTCTTTCGTTCCATCCAGAGGATCAACAATCCAAAATTTTGTCCAGTTCTTTCGTTTCTCATATTCGGGGATACCGGATTCTTCAGAAATGACCGGCGTATCGGGATCCAAATTCTTTAGCGATTCAACTATTATATTGTGAGAAGCTAAATCTGCTTTAGTGAGAGGGGAATCATCATCCTTTTTCATTACTTCTACATCGTCTCCATAGTACTCCAACATTGCCTCCCCTGCTCCACGGGCAATATCAATAATCTGCTTCAATATTTCTTTATTCTTACTCATACAAAACTTCTTATCAAACTGTTCTTAATTAACGGTTAAAATCAGGTCTTCTCACCCAAAACCCATCCTTGTCACCGGGTTTAAATTTCCGCCTTGTAGTCAACACGTCATCTCGACCCACATTCCGAATCAACCAGCATCTAACATCTAGAACGGCCAAATTAAAGGCACCAAAGATACTGTAATTGTAGCTACAATCAAATTTAACGGGAGTCCAATTCTTGTAAAATCCGTGAACTTATATCCCCCGGGACCATAAACCATTAAATTCGTTTGATAGCCAATGGGAGTCGAAAAACTGGCAGAAGCCGCCATGATAATGACCATTACAAATGGCATATAGTTAACACCAAATGAAGCCGCAACCGATATTGCAATTGGAAAAATAAGTACGGCTGCGGCTGTATTGGTTACCAGTTCTGTCAAGATCCATGTGGATAGATATACAGCAGCTAATGCAAGATGTGGATTGTGTTTGGTGTAGCTAAGAAATTCTTCTGCCAACACATGTGCGGCTCCCGTGTGCTGTAAGGCACTACCAATCCCCAGAGTGGCTGCAATAACCAACAATACGGTCCAATCGATATAATCTTTTACAACTGATGCTCGGCAACAACGCGTAACTAGCATTAATCCTGCTGCCAGAAAAGAAGCCTGAAACATGGAAAGCAAACCAAAGGCGACCGATGAAACCATTACTCCGAGTACGCCCCAAGCTATCCCTGACTTTTTATAGTTGGGGGGAGTTGAGTTACTGATTCCACTCGTCAAATAGTAATCGCTTGAGTTTTTATACTGCTCCAAAAAATTAGGATGAGCTTCCATCAAAAGCGTATCTCCGGTTTTTAGTCGGATGTCACCTACTTTCTCTTTCACGCGCTCTCCATTCCTGGAAACAGCCAAAACTACTGCATTATATATATTTCGGAAGTTGCCCTTTTTGATTGTTTTACCGTTAACCGGATGCGTGGGAGATACTACAGCTTCGATCAACAGCCGCTCGCGTCGTGAAGAATCCAACTTAAAAATCTGATCCGTAGCCGGTGTCAACCCGTTAACTTGTTGTAAATCTACGATTGAATCCACAATGCCGGTAAAAATGAGTCGGTCTCCCGCATGCAGTGATTCGTCGGGATCCACGGCTGCAATAATATGTTCGCTTCGATAAATCTCAGCCAAAAATAGTCCCGGCAACTGTCGCAGACCCGCTTCTTCTACTGTTTGTCCGGGCAATGGGCTATTACCTTTTACGATCATTTCAATAGTATATTCCCGCGGATCTTTAAACGTGTCAAAACCGGATCCCCTGTTAGGCAACAGCTTTCGCCCAAAAGCAGAAAGATATAAAAATCCGGCAATGGCGCAGGGGACTCCAATTAATCCCGGTTCAAAAATCCCAATGGTGTGGGTAGTAGCCTCCTGAATCAGGAGGCCATTTACAATCAGATTCGTGCTTGTACCGATTAAGGTACATGTTCCTCCTAAAATGGCGGCATAACTGAGTGGAATAAGAATTTTAGAAGCAGATATTCGGTTTTTCCGCGCCCAATCTTCAAGTGCGGGAATAAAGGATGCCACCACCGGGGTATTATTTAGAAAAGCACTGACAACCATCACAGGAGCCATAATTCGAATTTGGGCTCGACGGATATTCTTGGAATGACCAATAATCTTATTTACAACATAGCGTATTGCACCGGTTTCCTTTAGTCCAGCCGCCACAATATACAGAGCAGCCACTGTCAACATTCCCTGGTTGGAAAATCCAACTAATGCCTGAGCAGGCCTCACAACCTGACCGAGGATTAAGATAGTAAGTCCCCCCAGAAATATGAGATCAGCTGAGATCCGGGTACTGATAAGTAAAACTAAACAAAGCAAAATAACGGCAATAACTGCCCAACCAGCCACGGTCATAAATAGATTGCACTCTTAGTTAACGGAGGACTACTAAAAATCCGGTTATCCATATTTCCATAATTCAGATACTTCGGGATTTCAAATTCAATCATTTTTGATCTTGAATGAAGTCTCTGGCTTTAAGCCCTCCATATTGTTTTTATGCAACGTAAGAAACAGAATTATTCACTCCTTTCAAACTGAATTTGCCCTGTTTCATTATTAGTCAACCTAACCTCTGATAAATATTTAATGATTTTTGTGCGGTTATGTACCAGGGGCAATAATAAAATTCAACAGAAAGCATTGGGATGAAGATTAGAATGGTTTTTTATCGTCATTGTACCCTCAAAATATATTCCGCACGTTACAGCAACTGACCTCCAATTTACAGGCTAAAACGGCCAAATCATCGGCACTAATATTATGGTAGTGGCAGCTACAAGAAGATTTAGTGGCAACCCGATCTTCGTAAAATCCGTAAAATGATATCCGCCGGGTCCATAAACCATCAGGTTGGTTTGATAGCCGATAGGTGTAGCAAAACTGGCCGAAGCCGCCATAATAATCACGATTATGAATGGCATATAGTGTAATCCCATTGAAGACGAAACCGATAAAGCCAAGGGAAATATTAAGACTGCAGCCGCATTATTGGTGACCAACTCTGTCAGTATCCATGTTGCCAGGTAGGTACCCAATAGAGCCAAGTGCGGACTACTTTGTACCACTTGCATTAACTCATGTGCCAAAAAAGTAGCTGTACCCGTTACTTTCAACGCATTACCAATTCCCAGAGTAGCGGCGATCACAAGCAATACCGTCCAATCGATACTTTTATTTATAGAAGACGGTGGCAGGCAGCCTGTTAGAATCATCAATCCAGCAGCTATAAATGAACCCTGAAACATAGTAAATAATCCTGTTGCGACGGTTAGCACCATCACACTTAGCACAATCCAAGCCATGCCTGACTTTCCATAATTGGGGGGCTGTGAATTGGCAATACTGCTAATCAAATAGAAATCGCTGGAATTCTTGAATTGCTCAATAAAGTTAGGCGATGCCTCAATAAGAAGAGTATCACCCGTCTTCAAGACAATATCTCCCACCTTTTTTTTCACTCGTTCACCGTTCCGTGATACTGCCAAAACTACCCCGTTGTAACGATTCCTAAATTTACCTTTACGAATGGATGTGCCGATCAATGGATTCGAAGAGGAAACAACGGCCTCGAATAACAACCGCTCGCGATTGGTTGCATCCAACTTGAAAATCTGATCGGTAGCTGCCCGTAAGCCTTTGATATTTTTTAAATCAATGATCGATTCCAGTATCCCTGCAAAAATAATTCGGTCGTTTCCTTTAAGTAGCAGCGTTGCATCGATTGGCGTAATTATTTGATCCCCACGGTTCACTTCAACAATAAAAAGACCCGGCAGATGCAGTAAGCCGGCTTCTTCAACGGTTTGCTGTGTAAGGGGACTAGCCTCATCCACAAGCATCTCAATAGTATATTCCCGGGGATCCTTAAACGTGTCGAACCCGGAACCACGAATAGGTAACAGCTTTCTGCCAAAAATAACCAGGTAAATGAAGCCGATGATAGCGCAAGGTAAACCAATAAGTCCTGGTTCAAAAATGCCGAGAGCCCGATTGGTTTCTTCAATCAATAGCCCATTTACGATAAGATTTGTGCTGGTACCAATAAGCGTACATGTACCTCCCAATATAGCCGCATAACTCAGCGGTATAAGAATTTTGGAGGCAGGAATACGATTTTTCCGCGCCCAGTCTTCCAGTGCGGGAATAAAGGATGCCACCACCGGAGTATTATTTAAAAAAGCACTAACAACCATCACAGGAGCCATAATTCGTATCTGGGCACGACGTATATTCCTTGATCGACCAATTATTCTGTTGACCACCAGTTGTATAGCTCCCGTCTCCTTGAGGCCTGCCGCAACAACATATAGTGCTCCCACGGTAAGCATTCCCTGGTTGGAAAATCCGACGAGTGCATTTTCCGGAGAAACAATTCTAAGAACGATCAACAAGGTCAACCCCCCGAGAAATATAACATCAGCAGAGATGCTGGTTGTTATCAGCTATATGAGGCATAAAAAAATTATTGTTATTAGAATCCACCCGGCTAATGTCATACTTCTATCCTATCAAGACAGTTATTAATATGTAAATAAATCAATTATCAACTGCTTTCAAATAGGAGAAAGTAAATTTATTCAATGCCCGGGGACCGATGACGGTCGACGGGGCCGGGCCTGCCGTGGAGCGGAGAAAAGAGTACTGTGTTTCAGCTTTACACCAGATGGCCAAACAAAACCCCAAAAACAGGGATAGTATTTTTCCACTTCTCAACACTAAAATTTAAGCCGGGCTTCAATGCCTATTTCACTTTTGCTTTCGCCAAAAATTTGATTCAGGCCACTGCCCACAATTTGCTTGTCTTCATATGTTGTAATCCCGAATTTCCCCCAGAATTCCAGGTAATCAAAAGGTTCATAATTTAGCAGTAAATACATTCGCTCACCTTTATCATACAGAGCCTGGCTGGCAAAAACATATAGTAAATCATTCTCGAATTCGTAAACGCGAGTCGCATAACTTTGGGTATCGAACACCGCTAATCTTGTATCGATACGAAAATTGTCTTTGAACTGCAGCCGCAAATCCTGATAAACCAAATAACCTAATCCAGCTTTTTTGCCCGCCTGTCTAGTACGAACTATTTCTCCGCGCGTTCGCAATCGAACTTTAGGATTCACCCAGTACTCCAAGTTCGCCCGATAACTGCTCCGTTTTGTATGTCCCAGTTTTTTTAAGCTCCTGCCATAATTATCGGTTGTTTTGTATTCATCCTCCTTAATCTCACTACGAAGCTGAATGTAAAAATTCAAGTCGGATGTTAGCTCAACCTCCACCTTCCCCAGCCAGTCATATCCCTGGGTAGGCTGATCTGTTCCAAAACGTGCTCCTGGAAATCGGTATTGATCTACATAAGCACTAAGCGTAATCTGTTCGTTTAGTGTATGCTGCAGGCCTAGATAAACCCCATTCTCATTCTTGGGCTCACCAGAAACTTCCCCAAAACCATTGCCAAGAATTGACTGAAACTCCTTCTGATATTTACGGTAGGCTACTGTCATTTCAGTTTTATTGCCAATGGAGCCCTCAAGTCCAGCGATCAGACCATAGCCGCCATTCTCACTGCGCCCAGCCTCTCCAAAAACAATTGCCGGGCCTATCAAAAACGTATAATCAAATCCGAATGCCGAATTTGACCTCCCCTTAAAATCATATTGTGCATAAGGCTGATCACTTGCTTTAATATATTTATCAAAATTCATCTGGTAACCCGTGATACCTACAATTCCGAAAGGCAGCTCCATCTGTACATGTCCCCCATATAATGTTTGATGTATGTCATCCCGCTGCCTGATTTCGGTGGTGGTTCGATGATAACCGTCGGTACCGGGATAACGCATGGTATCCGCACTAATAATACTCGAACTGCGCGGACGATGGGAATAAAAACCCGTGAATTGCAGCTTACCTCCATACGTAAAAGCACCACCACGATAATAGTTGGTCTCTTGCGCAGATGTATAGGGATCGATACCATGCCCATTACGGTTTACCGTGCCGATGACGTCACTTCCTTTACCAAAACTGGCCCCGCTCCAAAGCACTAACCCCTGTCCAAATGAGAGACTGTAATCGCCGCCGACCAACATCCGTAATTTTCCATTATCCCGGAATGCTATATGATAGGATTGATGATCGAATTTATTGGGCGCGATGAGTTTTTCACCGGGATCTTTCTCCTGAGTCAAATTTAATGAAAGGTGATCACTACGATAGCCAAACCGTTGGTAATACTTGATCCTGCTGCCGGCATACCCCCCGTTCTGAAGCGTCTCTTTATATCCTTTTGCCTTCTGAATATCCTGCTGATAGCGCGAAAATGCCTGAAAATGACCGTTATTGGTCCAATATTTGGGATTTGTAAAAAGCGATTCGCTTAAACTTAATCCATCCCCCACTGTAACATAAGGCCGAACTTTATCCAACGTTACACGTCCGATACCAGGTACTTTCTTAAGTTCACCGATCACCTCAAAAGGTTTCTCTTCGGAGCGGTATTTAATAATGGCCCGCGCCGTTTTTAAATTAAGTCCGGGTACACGCAGCAACGCACTGACCCCGTCATTATTAATATTTATCGGATGGGCTGCCAGCTCTTGCAGGTATTGCGTAAGCAGTTCACTGCTAATATTTGCATTCTGAGGATCAAAAACTTCTAAAGCCTGTTCTAAGTCTTCCTGAACTTCAGATTGAGTAGAGTCTTGTTTTTGGCCCAGAACAATCACAGGCATAAATAACACAAATACTAAAGTATAGATAACACCTCTCTTCATTACCAGCGTATGTTAAAATCGATGGCGGGACTGTATCCCAAAACCTTATTTTCGTGACGTTGAACGGCAACATTTGCTCCCCAGGATGAACCTTTATATCCAAAGCCGGCCGAAAAAGTCTGTGGCCTTGTCGTGATGCCGGCCCGCCCCACCAACCCGCCGATTACGCTTACTTCTACTCCTCCCCTGTACGAGATAGGAAAATCTACATCCTTGATAACATCAGTCGAAAATAATGCAATATCTGACAGATGATAGGAAAGCCCAATACTCAGATCACGGGGTAACTTTTCGTTATTAAGCGACCCATATTTGGGCTGATTTATATTTATCGCTTTAGCACCAAACCATAATCCTGAAACAATGGGAGCGGCTATTCCAATATCCAATCCCAAGGCCCCTGCTGATCCATATCCCCCACCCTGTGCTACATGACTGTAGTTGAGTACAGCTCCGAAATGAAATCCCATAAATGAATTTTCATACCCCAGCCGCAAACGACTCTTATTAAATAAATCATAACCATAGCGGTGCACACCGGCTCCGAGTACTCCGAATTTTGTAGGATAGTTGATGGCTGCGGCAATATCTGAAATCTGTGTAAATCCAAAATATCGTACCGCATAAAATGAGACATTTCGCTCATTTCCCGACATCATTGCCGGGTTGGAAAAAATGGCCCAGTGCGTCCCTTGCAAAGCCGTGGTAGCTTTTCCCATACCCAATTCACGCGCTCCCATCACAGCCTGAGCATATAAATTTTGAACATGTATGATGATCCCTAAAATCAACGCACACAAAAAGCATAATAACTTTCTGTGAGATTGCGCTAGCTTTCGTATCATATAGCGTCATTGATGAATTATATTCCTGCTTAAACTAAGAATTCAAAATGAATATTTCTCATTTTTATAAGCAACGGCTAAAATGGTGGGGAATCCTCCTAATTTTCGTGGCATCTATGTTACCAACTCGGGCATTCTGCCAAGAGCTAAATGTCAATGTCACTCTGGATGAGAGTCAGGTAAATAGCACTTCACTCAATTTTCTTGATGACTTTACACAAAAACTGGAAACCTATATAAATCAGTATGACTGGGTCGATGCCAATTTTCAAAAAGAAGAACGAATCGGTGCAGACATGCAAATTACCCTGACGAGTGTCGATGATAACTACAATTTTGAGGCACAAGTTGTAATCCGTTCCCGGCGTCCTATTTATAATACTACCCAGGAAACAGCATTATTCTTTTTTAATGATGAAAATTGGAATTTTAACTACACACCTAATCGCTCACTGGTTCACGATGAACTGCAATTCGATAATCTGACCAGTTTGATCGATTTTTATGCCTACATAATTTTGGGATATGATTTTGATAGCTTCGATAGTCTTGGTGGCACTCCTTATTTTTCCGAAGCACAAAATATTGTTTCCCTCGCGCAAACTACTTCATCACCGGGTTGGTCTCGCAGCAGCAACAACCGGAGAAATCGTACCCAACTGGTTACGGACCTTCTAAGTACCAATTATGAACTATTCAGGAAAGCCATTTATCAATATCATCGCAAGGGACTTGATAACTTTATCGATGATCCGAAAGAAAGTCGACAGCAGATCATTCAAGCGCTAAAAAAAATTCAGGAGGCTCAAAGAAATACTTCTAACAGTCTACTGTTCGATGCATTTTTCAATGCCAAATATCGGGAAATCGTATCCATATTTGAGGATGCGGATCCGCAAGTACGGCTCGACGCTTTTAATATCCTCTCTGACATTGATCAAAGTCATCTCTCAGAGTACCGAAAATTGCAGTAGCGTTTGAGATGGATGGTGGTTACTTGGTTCCACGCGAATTTTTTAATTCGTTCTCAGGCTGCTGTTTACTGAATATTTTAACCAAGGTTTTGTATATTCTTTACCTGGTATATTTAAAACTATTTCCATTCTAATTAAAAACATTTTCATCATATGAAATTTTATGTTTGCATTAAACAGGTTCCCGATGTGAATGCACCCATACAAATCAAAGAGGGGAAACTCATTCAAGATACCGACCGCATGGTTCTCAATGCCTATGATGCCTCCGCAGTGGAAGAAGCTTTGGTCCTCTCCGAAAATGCGGACAACGAAGTTGAGGTTGTGCTGGTAGGCCCAGAGAAAGCAAAAGAGACTATTAGAAAAGCGTTGGCTATGGGAGCCGACAAGGCAACACACATCCAAATTAGTGATGATGTGAATTTTGATTCCGCTACTTATGCAAAAATTCTTGCTGATTTTTTCAAAGATAAAAAGTATGATGTTATTTCCTGTGGTAAGCAATCTCAAGATACCGATGCCGGGCTTACCGGTGGCATGCTTGCGGAACACCTAAACCTGCCCTATGCTACAAATGCAGTCGGGCTCAAGCTCGAAAATGATAAGTTAGCTGTAAAGCGCCAGGGAGATGCCGGACAGGAGATGATTGCCCTTCCCACGCCCTGCCTGGTTACTTGTTCAAATGACATGAATGAGCCACGAATCCCAAGTCTCAAAGGTATTATGCAATCTAAAAGGAAACCGATGGAAACAGTGAAACTTGGTAACCTGGAGCTTTCCGAAGATGAGCTTCAACCCCAAACTAAAGTTACCGGCTATATGGAAAAACCAGAACGCAAACCCGGACAAAAATTCCAGGGAGAGCCTGAGGAGTTAGCCCAAAAAGTTGCACATCTCCTCGATGAAGAAGCAAATGTGATATAAGCTGACCGCTTTCGGTCATTAGCAATCAGCGTACCGCTAAATGCTAGCTGCTGATTGCTGTAACCTGAATTTTAAAAATTACATTTTCTGAAATTGTCAAATCTAAAAATTATTAGCTACTACTATGAGCACCCTACTAACCCACATTGCCATAAGCGATGGAAAAATTAAGCGTTCATCACTGGAAGTTTTATCTCATCTGCGCAAGCAAGCCGAAGAGCATGGACATACCGTGGAGACCGTTATCGTTGATACCAATCCATATGACTATATTGAAGAAATTAAAGCATATGGACCGTCAAAAATCTATACGATTGAGGATCCCATCTTCAAAAATCACCAAAACGCACCATTACTTGATGCCCTAACCAAAGCGATAGAAATTGCTAATCCTTATGTCTTTGCTTTTGCCTCCACTGAAAGTACCAAAGATATTCTGGGCGCTCTGGCTGCACGCCACAATGCGGCGGCTCTTTCTGATGTTTCTGCCTTTGAATTGACGGATCATGGAATTAAAGCAACCCGACCGGTGATGGCCGCAAAGATTTTATCAGAAAATACAGCTAGTAGTGATAGAATTATGGTTTCGGTTCGATCCGGTTCTTATGATCTGGATAAATCGGAAGCTGACAGCGAAGTTGTCAACCTTGAATTTAACGCTGATGGAAATCAAATCAAGGCCACACTTCGTGATATCATCGGTTCATCCGGCGACAAAATTGATCTTTCCGAGGCCGAAATTATCGTTTCAGCAGGACGTGGCGCTAAGGATGAAGAAGGCCAAAAGCTTGTGCATGAATTAGCAGACTTATTGAATGCCGGTGTTGGTGCCTCTCGGGCACTGACCGAAGCCGGAGTAGTGGATCCAAGTTTACAAATTGGACAAACGGGCAAAGTCGTATCTCCCCAATTATATATCGCTATTGGTATTTCCGGTGCCATCCAACATGTTGCAGGCATGTCGAACAGTAAAGTGATTGTAGCCATTAACAAAGATCCCGATGCTCCAATTTTTGACATTGCGGATTACGGCATTGTCGGCGACCTTTATAAGGTACTGCCACCGTTTATCGAAGAGATTAAGAAAATCAAAGCATAATTAATTTTGAGTTTTAAATGTTGAATTTTGTAATGAAGTGCCTAATTCAGCATTCAAAACTAATCATTCAAAATTTCTAACTTATGGATGAGAAGTTTGATTGTATAATCGTGGGAGCCGGTATTGCAGGTTTGGCAGCAGCTATGATCCTTGCCCGTAATAACATGAAATTTTTACTTATTGAGAAAGGTGAATTTGCCGGCGCAAAAAATGTTTCCGGTGGCGTTCTCTGGGGCAGTGATCTGGCCAGGCTGGTGCCCGAATACTGGGAGGAAGAAGATGGAGGCTGGGAACGTTTCATCAATCATCGCAGACTTACGTTCATGGATAATCAATCAACCTTTTCAATTGATTTTAAATCCTCGCATTTCAACGAAACACCTTATTCTGGTGTCGTAGTATTACGTTCCAAGTTTGATCGCTGGCTAGCCAACAAGGTGCAGGAAGCCATTGATGCGAGCGACTTTGCCATGGAATCATTTATTGCTACGAACATCAAGGTAGATGAGGTGCTCATGAAAGACGACAAAGCTGTGGGCATACGAACAGGAGAAGAAGAGTTCCATGCTGATAGCGTGATCATCGCCGAAGGAGTTAATAATTTACTTACACGCCAAGTGGGGCTACAGGATGATTATGTGCCCGCCGACCATATGTTAACCGGTATTAAGGAGGTAATTCGATTTGATCAAAAAGTATTGGAAGATCGTTTTCAGCTGAATGGACTGAGTGGCATGTCGAATGAGTTTCTGGGCTACGCTACAGATGGAATCGAAGGCGGTGGCTTTCTTTACACCAACCGAGACACCATTTCACTAGGATTGGTGGCTGGCATCAAGGAAATGCGAGAAAAGCACAAAAGTCCGCATGAAATTTTGAATCACTTCAAAGCGCACCCGGTCGTCCAGGATATGATTCAGGGAGGCGAAGTGATAGAGTATTCGGCGCACGTGGTTTCTTCCGGAGACAAACGTGTGATGCCTAAAGAACTGTATAAGGATGGACTCCTGCTCTGCGGCGAGTCAGCGAACTTGCTGATGAATGCCGGTAAGGCTATTCAGGGGATGGATTATGCAATGCGATCCGGTATCCTGGGAGCAGAAACGATAGTCAAGGCGAAAGAAAGAGGCGATTACTCCAAACAGACGCTGAAAGAATACAAACAAGCTTTGGCAGAGAGCTATGTGATGAAGGATATCAATAATTTTCAGGATGCTGTACATATGTTGCACAGCCCTCAGATGTTTAATAATGTGCCAAATCTCATCTGTGACTTCGGAAGAAAGTTTTTTACAATCGATAATGAACCTACGAAGAAATCACGAGCACTTTTTTCTGAATCAGTCAAAAAGCATTCATCATACTGGGATTTGATGAAATTAGGTTTTAAAGGAGCAAAATCATTATGAAATTACTCACACTTTCGGAACGCTTGGGACTGGTCAGCTACCGCAACCAGGCCAAATCAGAAGTTAAGCCGCATATTCGTGTTGATACGGATATTTGCAACTCTGTCTGCCCTCATAAATGTACAACCTATGTGTGTCCCGCTAATTGCTATACCCTTGATGATGAGGGCAAAGTGCATTTCCAGGTTGAAGACTGTATTGAATGCGGTACATGTATGTATGCCTGTGACCAGGGAGCCGTGGATTGGAATTACCCGGATCCGGAGATTGGCCGCGGTGTAAACTGGAATTTTGGCTAACCTGATAACCTGCCGCTATTGCAAATAGGTTAACCGGGCCGTCTAAGTGAAGCAAAAAGATCAAATATTCAATCCGATCTTGATCTCTAAAAGACTTTCCGGATTGGAAATGAAATCGCCTCTCTCCTTTTAATTAATTGACCACATTTCAATACCAGCAAGTATTTCAATAAAAAAGGCCGTCCAAATGACGGCCCACATTGATCAATGATATACAAATTTATTCATCCATCGAAGGCTGTAGCTTAATATCAAGCGTTTTTCCTTCTGGGGTAAGTACAACATCCTTGTTCCAGGTCTTGAATCCATCAGCTTCTACTACAACAGTGTATGAACCTGCTGCCAGATCATCAAAGCTGTACATGCCCTGTTGATCAGTAGTAGCTGTTTTATCCATTTTTTGTAGCTGGACGCTAACACCGCTTAATACTTTCTGCGATGAAGCATTTACTACTTTTCCAGATAATGTTGCGGTGGAATCAGTTTTTTGTTGAGCAACGGCTACATTTGAAATTACAGCCATTCCTAAAACGAGTACAAGCGCTGAATAGAGAGCTTTTTTCTTGAATAAACACATATTATTTATTCCTGTCTTTAATTGTCTTTTTTATTTGTTGATCTCAATTGATTAGTGTTAATCAACTTTTCATACCTATGTATTAGAAAAGGTTATTTTTTGTTCCCCCCTTCCTATACTTTAAATAAGTCTTTAGGTTGTTTAGAATCTTTATTTGTGCCGTTTGGTATCTTATTCTTTCTTCACACCCAACTATTTCGATTTCTTCATCTCTTTTAAAATGAGAACCTCCGTTAAAACTAAATCTCAATAAAACGATTTGCACAAAAATTTTTATCTTAAAAAAAGAAAATTCCAATCTCTTAATAGCCCATTCCTATGAATACTGACATCATGCAAGAGTCTTCCGAACTAAGTTTTTCATTTTCCGAAGAACAACTACTTATCAAAGAGAGTGTTAAAAATTTTGTAGAACGTTATGTCGTCCCGGATGTCAAGGAACGAGATGCTGCAAAAGAATTCCCTCATGACATAATTGAGAAGCTAGCCAAACAGGGCTTAATGGGCATGGTACACCCCGAAAAATATGGAGGTGGCGGCGTTGGCCATGTAAGTTTTTGTCTGGCTATTGAAGAGATTGCCCGCTGGGATGCTTCTCTCGCCCTTACTCTAGCTTCTCATACTTCACTGGCGTCGGGACATATTGCCCTTGCAGCCAACGAATCCCAGAAAAAAAAGTATCTGACGCCTCTTGCCAAAGGCGAAAAACTGGGAGCCTGGTGCCTCACCGAACCGGGATCCGGCAGCGATGCTTCCGGGATGAAGACAACGGCTGTTAAAAAGGGAAATAAATGGGTATTAAATGGATCCAAAATTTTTATTACTCAGGGATCCGTAGGCAGTATTTATGTGGTATTAGCTAAAACAGATCCCGATAAAGAAACAAAAGGAATCAGCGCCTTTATTGTCGAAAGAGATTGGGATGGAGTAGAACCCGGGAATAAGATGGATAAGCTTGGTATGAATTCCAGCGATACTACAGAAGTTCATTTCGAAAACGTTGAAGTACCCGAGGAAAACTTACTTGGAAATCTTGGATATGGATTCATCGACACAATGAGGGTGCTCGATGGAGGACGTGTAGGGATCGGCGCCCTTTCAGTTGGAATTGCTCGCGGAGCATTGGAAGAATCCATGAAATATTCCCAAGAGCGAAAACAGTTTGGTTCATCAATCGGAGATTTTCAAGCCATAGAAACAAAGCTGGCAAATATGGCTACTGAAATTGATGCAGCCCGCTTTCTTGTACATCGTGCTGCTTGGTTACAAGACCAAGACAAATCATTCACTAAAGAAGCATCCATGGGTAAATTGTTCGCTTCGGAATTGGCTGTACGCGCTGCTGATGAAGCTGTGCAAATCCATGGTGGTTATGGTTATACCAAGGAATATCACGTTGAACGCTTTTTGAGAGATGCCAAGCTAATGACAATTGGAGAAGGCACTTCCGAAATACAATGCATGATCATTGCTCGAGAGCTCAAGAAAGCGTATTGGCAATAGCAGAAAACAGTACGCGGTATGCAGAGACAATCCACAGGTACATTTTCTTACGCTTGGATTTTTACTTTTTTTCTTTTTACACCAACAGAAATCAACTCACTCTTTCAACATTCCACCGATTCATTTACTTTGCAAAGTCATAAAAATTTAAAAGTGAATTTATGTCTCAAAATAGCTTTAATATAAACGATCCGTTTCTTTTTGAATCCGAGTTATCCGAAGAGGACCGCATGATTATGGAGACAGCTCGTGATTATGCCCAAAGCAAGTTGGAGCCTCGTGCATTAAAAGGTAATCAGGAAGAATACTTCGATCCCGGTATTGCTAAAGAAATGGGCGAGCTGGGATTGCTTGGCGCCTATCTTGATCCCAAGTACGGGGGGGCAGGTGCGAGTCAAACAGCTTACGGACTTATCGCTCGTGAAGTGGAACGCGTTGATTCCGGATACCGCTCGTTTATGTCGGTACAATCGTCCCTCGTTATGTTACCTATCAACGAGTTTGGCACAGAAGAACAGAAAGAACGATTTCTGCCCCGGCTGGCAACGGGTGATTTGATCGGCTGCTTCGGATTGACGGAACCTGATCACGGTTCCGATCCTGGATCTATGACGACAACAGCAGTCAAAACAGATGGCGGATGGATTCTGAATGGTGCCAAAATGTGGATAACGAATTCTCCCATAGCTGATGTTGCAGTCGTCTGGGCAAAAGCCAAAGATAATAAAAATGATGATGGTGTAATTCGAGGCTTTTTAGTCGAAAAAGGGATGGATGGATTCAGTGCGCCGGCAACCAAATATAAAATGTCACTGCGTGCATCGGAGACCGGCGAACTTATTTTCGAGGATGTATTTGTACCGGATGAAAACGTTTTTCCCAATATTCGGGGACTCAAAGGGCCATTCACATGTTTGAATAGTGCCCGTTTTGGTATTACATGGGGAGCCGTAGGTGCGGCCGAGTTTTGTTATCAGAAAGCTCGCCAATATGTTCTGGAACGCACACAGTTTGGCTATCCTATCGGAGCTAATCAGCTACCCCAAACCAAGCTGGCCAATATGCTCACTGATATTACACAGATGCAATTGTTGGCATGGAGACTGGGCAAACTGAAAGATGAAGGACGCGCTCATCATTCGATGGTCTCACTCGCCAAGCGTAACAATTGCGGAAAGGCACTGGAAATTGCACGTACCGCCCGCGACATGCATGGAGCTAATGGCATTACCGGAGAATATCGGGTTATCCATCATGTGATGAATTTCGAGTCGGTTAATACTTATGAAGGGACTTATGATATTCACGGTCTTATTCTGGGCCGCGAGATCACAGACATACAGGCGTTTATGCCGCGCGGTAATGATATGCCGGAGGAGTAATATCTAGAGAGAGTTAATTCAAAATAGGATTTAAATTTGATAAATATTCGCCAATTTAAATCCGCCGATCCTTCTTTCCCCACTAATCGATCGGTCTATTCGATACTTTCATGCTAAATTCTAATGGTTTCCTTGTCTTCTTGACATCTGCTCTGCAGAAGTACTTTTAATTTAGTAGAATACGCACCACAATTTTTTAATTGTCATAAAAGAATGAGGAAAAAGGGATGAAAAAAACGACACTTTTTTTTATTACTTCTTTATCGATAATTAGTCTTTTTATCGGTTGTTCGTCAGATAGACAGAATGACCTTGACAAGATAGTTGATCATGCGATAAATACTTCTCTGGAATGCATGAAACAATCGACCAAAGAAGTTGGAAGTCCATCTCGTTATCCAACTTATGGGACTAAAGATCTGAAGTGGAAACTGGATAGTGCATCGAATTGGGTGAGTGGTTTCTATCCGGGGAGCTTGTGGTATTCCTATGAACTTAGCAAAGATCCCAAGTTCAAAAAATGGGCGGAAGAATGGACAGCAGGTATAGAAACACAAAAATTTAATAACAAAACCCATGACCTCGGGTTCCGCTTTGGTCCTTCGTTTGGGAATGGTTTGAGACTCGCACCCAATGACTCTGCTACAAAAAGGTATAAAGATATATTATTAACCGCTGCCGCCACATCTGACAGTCGCTTTTTCAAACCGGCTGGCGTGTACCCTTCCGATTGGGATGCGAATCCCCTGCCTAATTCAAAGCCCATGGTAATTGATATTATGATGGATCTTAAGCTGATGATGTGGGCAGCGCAACACGGAGGAGATCCCGCTATTATGGATCGGTGCCGTTCGCATGCCGAGGCTTCTTATCGGGATTTAATCCGGAAAGATGGCGGAAGTTTTCATATTGTCCGCTATGACAAGGATACAGGAGAGGTACTGGGTAAGGGACAAATGCAGGGAGATACGGATTCAAGTACATGGTCGAGAGGACAGGCTTGGATGGTATACGGCCTTGTTACAATGTATCGGTACACAAAAGATCCAAAGTACCTGAAAGAGGATATGAAAGTTGCTGACTATTTCATTGATCATTTACCTAAGGACCAAATTGCAAATTGGGATTTTCAGTCCAAACTGGATCATCGCGACGCATCAGCTTCAGCAATTGTCGCCTCGGCACTTTTTGAGCTGCAGTCTTACATTAAGAATGATGAGAAAAGTAAGTATTACCTGAATGAAGCTAAAAAAATACTTAGGTCACTCTGCCTTCCACCTTATTTTTCAAACGGTAAAGGGACGAACTGTTTACTGCTAAAATCGACACAGTATTTCCGCAAAACAGATAATACGGATGTCCCAGCTATATTTGCAGATTATTATTTCCTGGAATCTTTGGTGCGATATAAACGAATTCGTTCGGGAAAAGCACCGGTCGACTTAAATGCAAGTTACTAAGTCTCGCATTCAGATAGTTTAAACTATTAACAGTTTACTAATTAAATGAAAACAATTTCAATCTTCCTATTCTGCACGTTATGCCTTCTCGTGGTACAGCTGGTAGGGGAAAGTAAGTCGTTGTCTCCCGATTTGAAGGTAAACGAGAGTCAAAAAGAGAACACGGGTAATCAACTTATTATCCTTGAAAATAGGCAATCGTTTGACCGGCAAGACGAAATAATATCGATAAAAAAGGATAAGCTTAAGAGGCCCACTCAACATTTGTTCCCTTTGATAAAGGACGGATCCCAAACGTTGAATAGCCAGCTTTCGGATAGCGATGCTGATGGTACATGGGACAGACTATTGATCTCTGTTTCGCTGAAAGCACATCAAAAAGATACCTTATGGATATCATGGGTGCCTAAAAATCAACTTCCGGTATTTAAGAAGGCAACAAACATCCGTTTTAGCTATAAAAGTAAAACTGGAAAGCCAACACCGGAAATTAAAAAATTGATGCGGTTAAGGGGATTTACACAAGATATTTCAAATCCGGTTTTTCAGTTAGAAGGGCCTGGAATTGAAAATGACAAGGTGGCCTTTCGCGTCTTTTTTGATAAACGGAATAGCAAAGATATCTACGGGAAGTTGACCAGTAAAATGGTTTTGGACAAAGTTGGCCTGACAGGAAGTTGGCACAAATTGCAAAATTGGGGAATGGATATATTGCATACAGGAGAGAGTATTGGGGCAGGTGGATTAGCCGTAAAAGAGGGAGGAATTGTTTACCCGTTGGCCGATGCCGATAGCTCTTTTTATACCATGGTCGAAGAGGGACCGCTTCGTGCAAGTTTAAATTTGCGATTTGTCAATTGGGATACCGGAACGTTGAAAACAAATGGATCGGAGACAATATCCATGAAAAAAGGAGATTTCTTTTATCAGGACGAAGTCAGGGTTCCCTTAACCGACAAGCAAGAACTGGTTTGCGGGATGCCAAATTTCCACGCAGATTCTCTGGTATTCATCAGGCATAATAAAAAATTCAGTTCTATTTCGACATACAGTAAACAGGCAGAAGGAACTTCAACGTCTCTCGGTCTGGCTATAATGTTCCCTACAAAAGAATATGAGGGAAAGTACTCAAGCAAAGCCGGAAGCTTGATCGACCATTCTTACTATGTTGCAATGAGCCCTACAAAAAACGCCATCCAAAAACTGTACTTTTTTGCTTGTTGGGAGCTGACAGACAAACGGTTTACCACTCGGCATGGCTTTCATCAATATTTGCAGGAAACAGCCGACCGATTGGCAAATCCAATTAAAGTTACCATTATAAATTATTAGAAAAAGACATCGAATTCGGAATTTGCCGTATACAGATGTAAAATTGTAGCAATGACTTGCGAGCAACTTAAAACAAACTTTTTTCAGGATCCATAAGCTGGCCTCATGAAAACTAACCGATAGACTGTTAGACTTAGCTAAGCCGGGTTGGGCCACGCTCCGAATATCCATGTAGCATTTGCTGTAAAATACCCTCAAATTAAATATTATCAATTATTTAAGTCGAATATGTGAAAATAATTAATTACCTTTTGCAGCATGTAAAGAACGTGCTTTAAAAATGATCAGCTATTTAGACAGGGAGTTTTTATAACTCCAATATTCCCGTACATGCTTCGACTTATCGGTTTGCTTATCATTTTCCTGATTACAAAAATGGGAGTTACCCAACCTTTGCAGATTTCTCTGAGCCAAATGGATGCTTCAGGACATAAATTCCAAAACATCACTTTCCTCCTTCAACAAGCCATAGATAGTTGTCATAAAGCCGGCGGCGGCACTGTTACCCTTCCTCCCGGCGATTACACCAGCGCTACGATATTTCTCAGAAGTCGGGTAACACTGCAATTACAGGCTGGAGCCACCCTCTATGCCAGTACCAATCCAGACGCCTATGATAATGCCCCGTCAAGTGATCATCCCGTACTCATATATGCTGAAAACGCAAATAATGTTGCAATTATAGGTCATGGACAAATTGTTGGCCAACCTAAATATGTTATAGAGCCTTACGATCCCTCCAAAATGACAGAACGTGCTTACCGAATTGCTGAAAAGGATGGTTTAACCCCAATGGCACCGGTTCGAGAAACACCCGCTGTCAGTCTGATCACTCTATTCAATTGTAAAAAAGTATCCATCTCGGGGATTACCCTGGTCAATTCTCCTTTTTGGGGGTTACATATCCAGTGGTCACAAAATATATCGATAAAGAAAGTTCATATTTATTCGAATCTGAAGATGGGAGTAAATTCCGATGGTATCGATATAGACGGATCAAAAGATATAACCATTTCCAATAGTGTCATTTCAACGGCAGATGATGCGATTGCCCTGAAAACCACACGTTTAGGGGGAAAACACAAACCCTGCAAAAACGTGACAGTAACTAAATGTGTTTTAACTTCTACATCCTGTGCTCTTAAGATAGGCACAGAGAGCTATGATGATTTTAGTCACATTCTTTTCCATGACAATATCATCAAAAATACCAACCGGGCTTTGGGTATACTAATACGGGATGGAGGCACAGCCCATGATATTATCTTCTCAAAAATTATCGTGGAAACCAATAGAAAAGATGTTCACTGGTGGGGAAATGGGGAATTATTAACATTTGCTATCCTTAAAAGAAACTTTCTTTCCAAAGTGGGCCGAATACGGAACGTAACTGTCAAAAATATAACAGCCAAAGTACAAGGTACCAGTCGCATAACCGGTTATCACGACCGTAATATTCGGAATATCCGATTGCAGAACATCAAAATGAAGATCAATCCTGAGAGGAGGATTGATAAACGTACTACAGATGGATTCCAATTCAACAACGTTCGGAATTTAGATCTGACCAACGTAGTTGTTAAGTGGAATAAAAAGAACCATCAAAAAACATGGCAAAGTAGCTTTTCTTTCAAAGACGTAGAAAAACTTAATGTCGATAATCTCTCAACAGGATCTGCCTTTGCGGAAAGCAGTTATCCGGCCGTTGATATTGACGATGTTAACGAGGCCTCCTTTGATAGTACCAATGCCTTGCCCGGCACTAACATCTTCTTCGAAATTGGAGAAGATACCGAAGAGCTTTCCTTTACCAACAATAATTTAAATAAAGCCAAAATAAATTATAAAATGGAAGCGAATGCCTCCTCAAATATACAAATTAAGAAAAGTGATAATTAAAAACGTTAGTCATTCATAACGCTTGATATACCATCGAATAGTTGCCTGTAAACGTTCTTCAAATGAACCCAAAGATTGCCAACCAAGCTCTTTCCTGATTTTGGAAGCATCAATCGCATACCGGAAGTCGTGCCCTGGACGATCTGTTACAAAAGTTATCAGACTTTTAAAATCCGAATTCGGTGCATCCGCTACTTCCCGATTCAGAATTTCGCAGATTTCTTGAACTAAGTCTATATTTTTCCATTCATTGCCGCCACCCACGTTATACGTTTCTCCAGCTTTCCCCTTTTGAAAAGCCAGATCCAAAGCTTGGCAGTGATCTTTGACATACAACCAATCCCGAACGTTCTCTCCCTTTCCATAGACAGGAATTGACTCATGATTCAATGCCGTTCTAATGACAGTGGGAATCAACTTCTCGTCATGTTGGTGGGGACCAAAATTATTTGAACAATTGGTGGTCACCACATTCATCCCGTAGGTATGGAAATATGATCGAACGATAAAATCACTTCCGGCTTTTGATGCTGAATATGGAGAATTGGGTGCATAAGGGCTCTTTTCTGTAAAAGCTCCCTGATCCCCAAGGGTGCCATAAACCTCATCGGTGGAAACATGAAGAAAACGATTATTTGACCAAGCATCTTCATCCTCCTGCCAAAACTGTCGACATTCCTCCAATAAATTAAAAGTCCCTAAGACATTCGAGCGAATAAAAGGCTCGGGGCCTTTAATTGAATTATCCACATGAGATTCAGCAGCCAGGTGGAACACTCCATGTGGCTTAAAATCACGGATTATCTCCCGTACCGCATCCCGATCAACAATATCCAGCTTCTTGAACCGGTAACGCTTTGAATCTTTGATTGGATCCAAATAAGAAAGATCCGAAGCGTAACTCAACTTATCGATATTCAAAAATTGGTAATCGGAATATTTTTCATGCAAGTAAACAAGCAGATTTGACCCGATGAATCCCGCACCGCCTGTAACAATAATTCGTTTCTCCATTGATTTAAAACAGATCTTTTTTAGAAATTTCTTTAAGTTTAGGCTGGTGTTGATCTTTATTTGAAATAACCGGGTTATCCACCTTCCAATCAATATTCAAATCAGGATCATTCCAGAATACCCCACGCTCACCATCAGGATAATAATAGTCGCTGCATTTATAATACACAAGAGCTTCTTTTGATAGTACTGAAAACCCATGAGCAAATCCTTTGGGAATTAATAACTGATGCTTATTGCTTGCCGAAAGTTCCATGGCCGTATTTTGCCCAAAAGTAGAAGAATCTTTCCTGAGATCAACAGCAACATCCAAAATAGTGCCTTTCATCACCATGATTAGCTTGTCCTGGGGTTTTTCAATCTGGTAATGTAATCCACGAACGGTGTCTTTCTGTGACTTCGAGAGATTATCTTGTACAAAATGGATATCAATACCTTTTGATTGCAGATGCTCCTCCCGGTATGCCTCAAGAAAAAATCCGCGTTCATCCCGATAGATTTCGGGCTTCAATAATAGAACATCGGAAATTGGGGTCTCAGTTATCTCAATCATATAATAAAAAAAGTTAAAATTTCAGAGACAAATATAATGATTTGGGGATACAATATTTTCAAACCGTTGAAACAGTTTGTCGTGTTAATGATTTTTTTCTCCGCGAAGAATTGCGGAGTTAATAGCTAATCCCTCTTTATAATATCTACCACCTATCGCGACTTTTGGTTATACTGCCCTGAAAGTTGAACGGATGGGCCGTACCCATTCTAAGTTGATCCGAAATTCAACTTCGTTTCACACACTTTAGCTCAACGGCTTGACCCTAACCCTACGATTCATCGCGGGGATAACGGCAAGCTAACCCCAAACCGTTTCAACGGTTTTGAACTTCTAACCCATAAGCCGAAAGAAAATCATCGAGTTCTTTTTCAAAGGATTTCTTTTGATGATGCTCTTCTTGTGTACGGATATAGGTTTTTACTTTTTCAATTGCAAAAGCCGAAACTGAAAATGCTCCATATCCCCTGGCCCAGCTGAATTTTGATTTGGTTAACCGGTTTTTATTAATCCAAAAGGAAGAAGCCCCCTTTAAAAGCTTCGCAACTTTTTGGAGTGCAAAGTGCCGGGGTAAATCAATTAGAGTATGCACGTGATCTGCATTTACGTAGTTGATGTGCATATATATTTCTTTATCCTCTGCATAGCGATAAAGATATGTTGAAAGCTTTTGGCGGACTTCTCTTGTAAGCGTGGCTTTTCGTCTTTTGGTCCCCCATACCATGTGGATTAGGCATTTAGAATAAGCGTGTTGTGAAATAGCCACTCTCTTTTTGATAATGGAAATGATAGAAACCGTTGAAACGGTTTCTTGTGATTATGATTTATTCTCCTCCGCGATGAATCGCGGAGTTAATGAGTATTACTCATAGTCTGTATTAATATGGTAGATTATAGAAAACGAGGCAGTTCCTCAAATTCCGAAGCATAAATCATACCTATTTTTAGATCTTATAAAGTTAAAACTTTTCTATATCCCCGTGATTCATCACGGGGCTGACAGGGCCGAAAACCACCCATAAAACCGTTTCAACGGTTTTGAATCTGGGTTAACAAAGTCTCCAAACCATCGCGCCAATTTATTAGGATAGTGCCGGACACAGATTCCAATTTCTTAGTGCTCAATTTCGAAAAAGAAGGACGCTTGGCTTTGGTGGGAAATGCATCGGATTTTACCGGTTCGATATTGACATTAACACCGTTTTGCTCACAGATTTCTTTCGCAAAGTCGTACCAGGTAATGAGTCCCCGGCTGGTTAAATGGAAAGTCCCCTTTTGATCATCTCGAATCAGTTGCAAGCTATTTTTGACTACATCCCCCGCAAAGGTTGGACTTCCGAACTGATCGTTAACGACCTGCAGCCGGTCGCGCTCGCGTTCCAGTCGCAGCATCGTTTTGACAAAGTTATTACCAAACTGACCACATAACCAGGAAACACGGATGATCAAATGTTTCTGCGAGGCTTGCCGAATAGCCTCCTCTCCCTCCCACTTCGTCTGTCCGTAATAATTGATGGGATCGGCGGCATGGTTTTCGGGATAACCATCCGGAAACGTTTTCTTATCCTCAATTCTACCGGGAAATACATAGTCGGTGGAATAGTGAATGAGCTTGTAGTCCAATTCAGCTCCGAGCTCGGCCAAATTTGCAACTGCTTCTACATTCACATGATAAGCTTTATTTCTCTGATCTTCGGCGCCATCTACATCGGTAAATGCGGCACAGTTTACGACTACATCCGGCTGTTGCTCGCGCACCTCATTCCTAACTGCTTCATGATTGGTGATATCCAATTGAGAAGAGGTATAAGGCAGCAAGATAATATCACCCGCTTCGCTATATTCCTCATTTATGACCGACTGCCACTCACTACCTAACTGTCCTGATGCCCCAAGTAGTATGATATTCATTCTTTGCCACTGACTAATTTATTAGCTCGTTTATATGAAGCGTGCGTACCAGCATCCGTCCACCAACCTTCCATCACCGAAAATCGCATAGCGCTCTGATTGATATAGGCATTATTCACATCCGTAATTTCCAACTCGCCACGATCGGAAGGCTTAAGATTCCGAATGAAGTCGAACACCCGGGCATCATACATATAAACACCTGTGACTGCCAGCTTACTTTTGGGACGCTCGGGTTTTTCCTCAATCCCAACAATTTTGTCTCCCTGTACTTCAGCCACACCAAAACGTTCGGGATCATCAACCTCTTTTAACAGGATCTGGGCTCCTCCCCCCGGATAAGAAGTCAGCGCCTTTTGCAGAGACGTCTCGAAAATGTTATCTCCCAAAATAACGGTCATGCAATCATCTCCGACAAAATTTTCAGCCAATCCCAGCGCCTGCGCGATACCTCCGGCTTCGTCTTGCACTTTGTACGTAAAGCGGCATCCGAAATCTTTGCCTGATCCCAGCAAGTTCACTACATCCCCCATGTGTTCGGTACCGGTAACGATGAGGATCTCTTCAATCCCAGCCTCCGTCAATTTCTCAATAGGATAGTAAATCATGGGCTTATTCCCTATTGGGAGCAAATGCTTATTTGTAACTTTCGTAAGAGGGTATAACCGAGAGCCGGTACCACCGGCCAGGATGATTCCTTTCATAGGTATATTCTTCTTATTGGGTATTAATGTATTGTGAAATAATAAATTCAAAAACACTTCAAGTAGGCTAATATAGTCTCTTTATCTTGATGTTTAAAACATTTTAATTCAACCTTGGTAGTTGTCCTTCCTATTTTTAATTTAGTCACAGGACAAAAAAAATGTTTTAGACGGCTTGAATAAAAAAAGTAAGTATACCAGGCTTTGGGGCTATTATCTCTTAATCGGTGGATTCCTGCTGATAAATATTATACCGTCAGCAGCATTTGGGCAAGCTGATGTCATCAAAGCTTCTGGTGGAACCAACTTGTCTGTTGATTCGGTAGCAACCCAGGGCTTTACCACACTGGATGGGCCAACCATTCGCGAGACCTCTACGGGACAACTTGAAGCTGGGAAAAATATAGTTTTGACACTACCCAGTGGTTATACCTGGAATAACAACTTAACAAGTAGTGATATTACTATCACGATCACACCAACTGGAGCTGCAAATACAAAGCTAGTAGTTAGTTTTTCCTCCATTACTTCCAATAATGTTACCTTTCATGTAGACAATGCCAGCATAGTTAATGGCAATGGTCAAGGACCAGGTCGGGTAGAAATTCAGGGATTACAGATTCGTCCCACAACAACGAACGTACCGAGTACCGGCAAGATTAGAAACACGGGTAGCACCGGGCCCGATAAAAACTATGGAGACCTAAGTACTGCGGTTGGCGCTATAAAAAAAGTAGATGTTGAAACAGCGGCTGATGGCAGCGGGCAAGTCGTCCCAACTCAAAATATAACCGCCGGAGAATCTATTACCGTATATGCTATTGCAAGAGATGTCGGAAACAATTTTGTGAGTAATATTGCACTTGCATCCGGCAGTGACTGGTCCTTAACAGGTGGAAACGGTTCAGTACCCCAATCTGCCATTAGCGCATCGGCAAGTCTTAAGAGTGCTACATTTTTGTCAAAAATCACTGGAACAGCAAAAATCAGGGCTGCTTACAGCGGTGCGACTTCTGTTACATCAGGGACAATCACCGTACTTCCAAGGTCAACTCAGTCTATGATTATTAATACCCAGCCTTCCGACACTGTTGCTGCTGGTACTCCCTTTCCAAGGCAGCCAATTATTTTCTTAAAGGACCAGTTTGGTAATAAAGTAACCAGCGATGATACTACTCAAGTTACAGCTGTCATCAGTTCAGGAATGGGCTCTCTGTCCGGTACGGTCACAAAAATGGCCACTAATGGAGAAATAAGTTTTTCTGACCTTTATGCCACAATCGCCGACACGGTAACGCTGAAGTTTGAAAGTTCGGGGCTTTCTTCTCTTACTTCTAACGAGATAGTCATATTACCGGCATCTGCTGCTGACTTAAAATACATTCAACAACCATCCAACACGGCCCCAAATGGCACTATTACACCACCGGTCAAACTTCAATTATTAGACAATTACGGTAATGAGGTCCATCAAAGCGGGATTACGGTTAGCATCAGTGCAAGCAACAGTTCATTTTTTAAAAATAGTAGTACACTCAGTGTTACAACCGACGCCAAGGGCATTGCTACCTTTAGTAACCTAGATATCAGTAATAACGCAACTACCGGTCAGTACCATTTGACAGCTCAATTCAGTGGAATCAATAATCCTGTTGATAGTGCCCCTTTTCAAGTTATCAGCTCCAGCCAATTAGCTAAATATAACATCGAAGCTATTGGCGGTGGTAATATCGGTACACAACAAGCAGGTACTCCATTCAGCTTTCAGATTTCCGCTATTAACGGGGCAGGTAATGTAAAAACTGATTTCACAGGATCTGTCACCGTTACCTCCGATGGCGATATGCAGATAAATAGCAATCCGGTTAACAGCTTTACTGCAAGTAATTTTCAAAGTGGCGTTTTCGATACTACTATAACCATAACCTCCTCCGGAATAACCCATATAGATGCTGACAGCAGCCAAACCATATCAGGACAGAGCAATGGCTTTAACATAACGCCATCAAGCACGCTGGCTCCCGACTCCTCGACGATTACTGCTGATCCTACCGATGTAACAGCTGATGGCAACAGCACTTCCACAATCACCGTTCAACTCAAAGACGAATATGGAAACAATCTTGTCAACGGTGGTGAGAATGTACAGTTTTTTACGACCGCCGGTACATTCAGTAATAGAGATACTACGATCGCAGCAAACGACAACAGCGATGGTAGTTATTCGGCTGTGTTAACTTCCCCCACCACGGCCAGTGAAACCGCTACTATCACAGGAACCGTTAATAATACTACCATTCCCGATAGTGCAACTGTTAACTTTACCCCGGGAGAAGTCACACATTTCGTCATCAGTTTGCCTCAAAATAGTGGTACTCCTGCCACACAAACTGCCGGTGTTCCTTTCAATATTGATGTAAAGGCTATTGATGCCCAGGGAAATACCGTTACAAACTTCAATGGTGCAGTTTCATTTACGACCAACTCCATAATATCAACTGGTGACAAGGATACCTTATCAAATGGCATAAAAAATCATTCGATTACCTTAACAAAAGCTGATTCGGCCACTACCATAACCGTCGCTGCAGACAATCTTTATAATGTATCCGGTACCAGCGCTTCGTTCAATGTTATTGCCAATAATCCCGATGTTGGTAATTCAATGGTAATAGCAAATCCCAAAGTGCTACAAAATACAGCAGGCTCAGAATCGGCTATTTCAGTTATACTAAAAGATCAATACCAAAACCGGGTTTACTCTCAAAAAAACGTTACTTTTAGTTTAGAACAGCTTGAATTAAATAATAATCCCTTATCCGGATCACCAGACGCATCATTAACTGGCAATGTTTCTTTTGATGCTTCTCAAGGGATCTACCGAGATACTCTGACGGCGACCTCCACAGTAGAGTTGGTACAATTAACGGCCAGCTATAATGGCACTCAAATCACTCAAAAACAAACGGTGGATATTGTTGTTCCAAATACCTGGACAGCGAATGCCGGGGGACCAAGCGGAAATCGTACTGATTGGACGAATCCGGATAACTGGTCTCAAGGTCGAGTACCGACCAGTGATGATTATGTCATAATTCCGAACATTAGCGATTTACCCATTCTGGATTTAAACCTATCAATTGGTAGCTTTGAGATCCAATCCGGAGCTTCACTTACCCTATATGGTGGAAACGCAATCAACGTTTCCGGCGATACACAAATAGACGGATCCCTCAATATTGAAGCAAATACACAACTTAATATTGGAGGTAATTTATTGGGTTTGGGCAGTTTTTCCGCAGGACAATCGGCCAATGTTAGTGTCGGAGGGAATATTTCGCTAAACAGTTTTCTGTCTCGTACGTCGGGAACACAAGTCAATTTGAATGGCAGTAGTTCCCAAACCATCTCAACAACTAATTTTCTTGCTCAGAATCTAAATATTCAGAATAACGTACAAGCCATATCCGGAAATGACCTCATTGATACAAGGCTCCTGACGATAACAGATGGAAATACCTTTGAACTTAATTCAGGTATTGCCGATACCCTGGATATCGCTCAAGATATTACGGGCAGTGGTAACTTGGTGCTTAATGACAATACGCTGGTTCTTAGAGGTAATACGGATTTAAATACCCTGGATGCCAGCCAGGCTTCTGTAATCTTTGGTGTGCGACAAAGTCAAAATCCAAGCAATTACAGTCTTTCTCAACAGCAAATTACCAACCTAAGCCAGATAAAAAATGCAGTAATCAACAATGACAAGGGGGTAAAAGCCAATGGGGATATAATCGTTAATGGAAATCTCACTCTTGAAAATGGCCCCTTAATTATTGGATCTGGTAAAAGTCTGGTAGCACCCAATCAGACATACATTAATGGATCTCTCAAAATCCTTCGTACGATTCAAAGCAAAGGATGGATTATGATGAGTTCCCCCATCAACACCACATTCAAGGATCTTTTTTCAGGACTAACCACTCAAGGCATGACTGGTTCTGATTACCCAAGTAAACAACCCAACATCCTTTATTATAACGAGACTATTCAAGGTACTGATAATCAACGATGGAGAAAGCCTACTGACATTAGCAACTCTATTCAGGATCCCGATTCAACAGGTCGTGGATTTTTCTTCTATGTCTTTGGTAAAGTAACCGGTGACAGTGTCAATTATAACGATACCTTACCGGTAACTCTTAACGTCACGGGAAAGGAATATAAATACCAAAGCTCAACCTTCAATTTTTCGTCTGTTACCTATACTGCGGCGGCCGATAGTGGCTGGAATCTGGTGGGGAATCCCTGGGCATCGACACTGGATTGGGACAGCAGCGGCTGGACCAAAAAAAATATTGATGATGTTATCTATGTTTGGGATCCATCAAACAATACCTATTTAACCTGGAATGGAATAGATGGCTCTCTTGGGGATGGGCTTATTAAACCTTTCCAAGCTTTTTGGGTGAAAGCTAATGCTCCGGGAGATACCTTATCGGTCAACAGATCTGCGAAGACTACCGGTGGCACTTATTATGGCAAAGCGAAAAGGCAACCAGCTTCCATCGGATTTAAGTTAACTGCTGATTCCCTGGAAGCACAAATGTTCATAACATTATCCCCCAATGGTAAAAATAACAAAGATCCAAGGGATGCTTATCGACTTTTACCATTTGACACGCAGACCTATTTGGAGTTTTATTCTACGTTGGATAACGGAGCTCAGTTAGTCACTAACAACTTGGCTCGGTCATTCGGAAAAGAAATCTCTATTCCTATCCATGTGGGAGGTTTCAAAAAAGGCACTCCCATCAGTGGGCAATATACCATCTCGTGGCCTAAATTCGGTGATATTCCCAAAGCTTGGACGCTAATTCTCGAGGATAAAAAAACCGGCGATCAAATTAACCTGCGTAAGAATAGCTTCTATAGTTTTGACGTAAATCAATCCAACCCAAAAAGGGCTATCCGCAATACCCCTCAAAACTTTCATCTTGTAGAGCCTATATCCAAAAATAAATCGACGGGTAATAATAGTCCACGCTTTCTATTGCATATCAAACCGGGTGCTGATGCTGCAGGATTGCCTGGTAAGTATTCTCTTGATAAGAACTATCCCAACCCGTTTAATGATTATACAAAGATCAAATATAAAACTCCGGTAGAAGGGAATGTAAAACTCTTAGTCTATGATATCCTCGGAAGAAAGGTGAAAACCATTATTGATGAACGTCAACAGGCAGATACGCATATAATAAAGTGGAATCCTTTTCAGCTGGCAAGCGGCGTTTACATACTCGTGATGCGGGCCGGAGACAAGCAGTTTACCAGAAAGATTACTTACATTAAGTAATTCCAATCTTAATTACTCTTTTTTCATTTTTATTAAATAACCTATTCAAAATAATTATTTATGCCTGTTCAAACGCATTAGCTTAGTATAAATACTACTTTGACTAATTAACTAAGTTTTTATCTCCTTCCATAAGACAGCTTAGAACTACGGATTAAGTGATTATAATCTAAACTAAGAGCACATTTACCTATATTCTCTGTAGTAATATCAACAACAGACTGGCTTTTACCCAAATTGCTTACGCCAAACTATATATACAAGCGACTTGTGCTAGGAATACGAATTGGGGCCCTTATCGTGTTCTTATCTCTCATTGCCAATCAAACGGTATGGGGACAGATATCGGGCTATTCTTATTCTAAGCAAGCTCGAATCAATAGTTCTCAGATTCCGGGCAATCTGAGCAATTTTCCTGTTCTTTTTAAAAAAAAGGCCGATATATTTAAATCCGTAGCCAATGGGGGATTAGTACAGAGTACTAATGGATATGATATCCTATTCACCGATTCGAATGATAATCCACTGAATTTCCAGTTGGAATCCTATAATCCCACCACCGGCGAAATCGTGGCATGGATAAATGTTCCAACATTATCTTCAACAAGTGATACAAATATTAAGGTCTACTTTGGTAATCCCAACATCACTTCCGACCAGTCGACTACAGCTACCTGGGATGGCAATTATGCCATGGTACAACATCTGAGTAATACCTTCCTTGATGGAACTACCAACAATAACGACGGAACCAACAATGGATCAACGGATATCGCAGGGCAAATTGCAAGAGCTCGTGATTTCAATGGTTCGAATGATTATGTAGAGGTAAATAGCAATAATTCAATCAGCCCAAATCAAATAACAATTTCGATGTGGGTATATGTGGATGATTATTCCAACAGTCCCGACTTAGTTACCAAGGGTAATTACCAGGAAGCTTATTCCAGCTATCTAACCAGTAGCGGGAAAGCAGTATTCAGCATTTATTCGGGATTCAGTTTCTTCGGTCAATCGCCCCAGAATTATACGATCAGTAGCAATAGTTCCCTGAACACCGGCCAATGGTATTATCTTACGTTTACTAAGTCAGGATTTTGGGGAGGGAATATCAACCTTTTTGTTAATGGAGTACTGAATGGTACGGCAAGCACCAGTGGTTTTATTAATTATAATAATAAGCCACTCTATATCTCTGCCCCGTCAGCAACTAATTTCAGTCCATTTAACGGCCGAATTGATGAAGTCCGGATATCTAATTCCATTCGCAGTAACAACTGGATCACTACTGAATACAATAACCAAAGTAATCCGGATGCTTTTATCACGCTTCTCAATGAGCCACCGGTACTTTCCAATATAGAAACATCAAGTCAAAGCTTTAAGACAGGTGCCAACCCTATAGGAGTTACGTCCGCTATTACAATCAGTGATATTGATGGCAACACTATCGATGGAGCAACCATTGGAATTACCAGTAATTATATGCCAACTGAAGATGAACTGGGCTTCACGAATCAAAATGGTATCACCGGTTCCTGGAATAATGGCAATGGACAGCTTACGCTCACAGGTTCAGCTACGGTGAGTGAGTACCAGGCAGCGCTTCGTGCCGTCACGTATGTAAATACGAATACAACCAATCCATCCACAGCCAACCGGACAATAAGTTTTACGGTTTCAGATCCCAATAATCCCAGTAATACCATTTCCAGGGACCTCTCTATTGTGCCGCCTAATCAGCCCCCCGTACTTGGCAATGTAGAATCTACGACCCTGGCTTATACAGAAGGCAATAGCCCCACTCCCATAACCTCCGCGATTACAATCAGTGATAATGACAATACGAGTCTTCAAAATGCAACGATTACTATTTCGGGAAACTATGTTCAGGGAGAAGATAAATTAGCTTTTGCTGATGCCAATGGCATAACCAGCAGTTGGGATGCAGCCAGTGGCAAACTTACCCTATCAGGCACCTCTTCCATAGCCAACTACCAAGCAGCCCTGAGAGCAGTCACCTATAATGATTTGAGTCCAATACCAAATACCAATGTACGGACCGTTACCTTTGCCGTTAATGACGGAGAGGATCCCAGCAACAGTCAAAGCCGTGACATTTCAATAACTCCTACGAATGATAAACCGATATTATCAAATATTGAAATTTCAGCGCTTGAAGCCAAGGGCGATGATCCCCCCGTTATTATCACCTCAGCTATTAAGGTTGAAGATGCTGATAATACAAATATCCAAAGTGCAACTGTTCAAATTACCAGCAATTATATCAGCTCTGAGGATGTGCTTGGTTATTCAGACATTCTGGGTATAAGCGGCAGCTGGGACTCTTCAACGGGAACACTAACCCTTACCGGATCTGCCAGTAAAAGCAGCTATCAGACAGCTCTGCGCTCGATTACTTACGATAATACGAGTAGTACACCTGCTACTCAGACCAGAACGGTCTCCTTTACTGTTAATGATGGAACTGATAATAGTAATCCCGTAAACCGTGATATTGCTCTAAGTGTGGTACAATCCTTATCCGGATTGGAGCTTTGGCTTAAAGGGGATGCAGGAGTTACGGTAAATGGAAGTAATCAAGTTACGGCGTGGGCCGACCAAAGCGGTAATGGACATGATTTTGCCTCTGGGCCCAAGCTTCCTGCCTATGCAACCAATATTGCCTCCCTTAATAACCAAGATGCGATATCTTTTAGTGGTGGCGGCGACTTTCTTCAAGATTCAGATGGAGAAAGCTACATTAATGGGAGTACTGAGTTTACTCTCTTCCTGGTTATTCAATCCAATGTAACCGGAACTGATCATGGATTTTTTGATACCGAGGATCCCAATATTACCGACAATATAATGACCATGCGGTATGATCAAGGAGGAGCCAACGGAGGGGCTCAGAATCTAATTAAAGCAGGTATTTTGTCGGATAATCCTTCGCATCAGTTAGAAAGCTATTCAGATATCCAAACAACGAACGGGCAAATTTTGTCACTCGACTGGAAATCCAATGACAAATTTAACCTTGTCGTTAATGGCGTGCTTAATAACCCGAGTGCTGTCCAAACGCCTCCCTCAGGAACTATTAGCAATGCTAGTAAGGTGATCGTCGGTAAGGGGGCCAAAGACCAAGGTACAACATCCAGCTGGGATGGCTATATTGCAGAAGTTATTCTTTACAACCGTTTCCTGTCCCTTGCTGAACGACAGTCGGTCGAAGACTACCTTTCAAATAAATATAATATTTCCATAAGGCTGATCGGCAAGGCCACCGGCGGCGAAAATATTTCTGCTGACACCTATGCTACAGGCTCATACACTTCATTGTCTGGACCGCGGTTACGTGAGGATTATCGGGGACAATTAACGCAGGGAGGCACCCTTGTATTCGAAGCTCCAAACGGCTTTGAATGGGATACTACCGGTACAGCCCCCAGTGTCGATGTTCATGCTGCTTATGGAGATAATCCCAGTAATACAAATCTTCAAATCTCTTTTACAAGCATAACTGCTAAGAAAATCACTTTTACTGTAAATTCGGAATCCAATTCGACAAGCAAGCCCGGCGAAGCGCTGTTTAATAATTTCAGAATTAGACCAACACAAGGTACCTTGCCCAATGCCGGTACCATTAAGAACTCAGGAACAACCGGCCCCGGCGGTACGACCAACTACGGAGACATTATCATGGTACCCGGCCAAGCAGATTCGCTGGTATGCAACCAACAACCTACCGATAATACGATAAACCAAGTTATAAGTCCGGCGGTAGTAGTCCAAATCGCCGACCAGTTTGGTAATGCAGTAGCACAGCAAAATGCAGCCATTACCGCATCTTTAACCAGCGGTGGAGGGAACCTCTCAGGAACTACAACCCAGTATACCAATGTCAACGGTACCGCTTATTTCGATAATCTGGCTATTGATGCCACCGGTACTAAGAAAATAAGCGTAGGTACTTCAGGTTTACCATCAAGCGAAAGTAACAGCTTTGCAATAAAGAATCCTGATGTGCTTACCAGTTTTAAAATTGAAAAAGTCAGTGGCGGTATCATACCACCACAAGTCGCCGGTGTGCCCTTTGATATCAAAATTACCGCCATCAATGGCAATGGAAATGTTTATACGAATTTTAATGGCACCGTAGACATCTCCTCCGACGGTATTCTCGAAGAGGGCGCCGGAACGACACCTAACTTCACAAATGGGGTCTTAAGCTCTCACTCAATCACCTTTGCAAATATAGGCGAATTTACCCTCACTGCGACAAATTCGAATGGATCCGAGAACGGTAAAAGTAATTCTTTTATCCTAAATCCCGGAACTGCAGATAAAAGTAAATCTACAATTTCGGCAAATCCGACCTTCATCCGGATAAACGGGGCCACCTCCACTATCACTGTACAGCTCAAGGATTCTCTGGGAAACAATGTACAAACGGGTGGAGCCAATATTACGCTTTCCACCAATGCAGGCTCATTAAGCAGTGTGACTGACAATGGTGATGGCACCTATACAGCTACTTTAACCTCATCCTCTTCGAATACAATAGCTACCATCACCGGTACACTTAACTCCGAGACGATAACTAATAACGCCCAGGTTACATTTTCCAAATTTGAAGCCGTTTGGGTAGGCACACTGGGTGGGGATCCCCCGGCCGAGCAATGGAGTAACCCGAATAACTGGCAATCAGGGACGGTACCAGCTACAACGGATGCCGTATTTATACCCAAAGACCCTGCTGTTGGAACCCGTTATCCCGTCGTACAGAATGCAGATCAAACAGTATCGACTCTCGTTATTGAATCGGGGGCAGATGTAACTGTTGCCGGAGGAAGGACGCTGACCGTCAAAAATGACCTTACGGGGAGTGGTGAAGTAAATGGCAGTAATTCATCGACACTGACAGTAGGCGGTAATTTATCTATAGGGAATATTAAACTTGGTAATGTGATCCTAAACGGAACTTCGTTACAGCAGCTTGGTAGTATCCAGCAGTTTATGAACTTAGAAATCGATAACAGCAGTAATGTACTTGTCAGTGATAATATGCTGATTACCGGTACACTGACGCTGACCTCAGGCAATCTGATTATTCCATCAGGCCTTAATATTATTATCAATAAACAGTCGATTGGATCAGGAGCCCTCGCCTTCCGTCGCGCATTAACCGGGGTCAAAGGATGGCGGATGATTACCTCACCGGTAAATTCTACCTATGGCGACCTCTTGGACGGTACCCTTACCCAGGGTTATACGGGTTCCAGTTTGGGGCTTACCGACACCAATAGCGATTCTCTCCAGCCCAACGTACTTTGGTACAAAGAAAATTATCAGGGAACAGATAATCAGCGTTATCGGGCCCCAAGCAGTGCCTCGCAGGCCCTGACTGAGGGGCGAGGATTGTTCGTTTATGTATTCGGAGATGTGAACAGCGATAATCGCTACAATGAAAAACTGCCAGATACCCTCAAGGTGACCGGTCCTCAATTTACAGGAGACGGCAGTTCAGTCGATTTTAACATCTCATACACAAATATCGCTGACTCCATTGATGTGCCTGATACAGGCTGGAACCTTGTCGGAAATCCCTATGGAGCAACGCTGGATTGGGATAATAATGCTACCTGGACCAAAACAAATATCAATCAGACTATTTATATCTGGGATCCCAATGCCAATGCCGGCAATGGTAACTTTCTGACATGGAATGGAACCACCGGATCTTTGGGCAGCGGACTCATTGCCCCTTTCCAGGCTTTTTGGATCAAAGCCAATGCGCCCAACCCTGTTTTGAAAGTTACCAAACAAAATGAAACTATTGATGGTATCTTTCGTCGTAAAGAACAAACAAGCAGTATTACGCCTCAAATAAAACTAAAACTTGAAGGAGAAGGTATACGAGGGATACAGCAGGAGGCTTTCCTGATGTTCAGCAACGATGCTTCCAGGGGATTCGATCCCAAAGATGGATTTAGAATGCTCCCCTTTGGGCAGAATTTCTTTAATCTTTATTTCGAAAAAGATGACGGAACACAGATGTCAATAGAAAACCTACCCAAAAATTTCAGGCATCGTTATGAACTACCATTAAGTGTGGGAGGCGTAATTGATGGTAAAGACTTTAACGGCACAGCTACTCTTTCATGGCCAACAATGGAAAACCTACCCAACGATTGGATTATCACACTCATAGATAATAAAACAGGAGAACGAATAGATCTGCGGAAACAATCGTTCTATTCGTTTGAGTTAAAAGGATCGGATAAGAAAACAAAATCAAAAAGCAAGGGAAAAGGATCGACGACATTGTCGTACAATAATACTCCGGATGATCCGATTTATCTTTTAAGTACCAGCCGTGATAAAGCTACCGGAAGAATAAATTCTATTGACAAAACACGGTTTACCTTATCTATCACAACCGACGCTATTGAGGCAAACATCCCTCAAAAATTCCACCTTTCACAGAATTATCCGAACCCGTTTAATCCCAGTACAAAAATAGAATTTGGATTACCTGAAAAGAGCCACGTAACGATCGAAATATATGACATCCTCGGACGC